>OAUU01000009.1_pt1 | contig 254449 bp, 201 predicted proteins | sample 1501381 | NCBI WGS metagenome assembly OAUU01 (sample SAMEA2580057, study PRJEB22360) | human gut metagenome | reverse complement strand
CCCCTAATTAGAAATCTAACCATTTTAGATACATAACACTAACTAAATGACATTGATTCAGAACCACATGCGCAAAATCGCTGTTTCACAGCTTTTCTGGATAACAAGTTTACTTGTTATCTGCTTATTGTGGTTACATCGCCATATAAATTGTGTCAAATATGCTTATAAATAAGCATATTCCGACTCAATTTGCATGGCTCTGAATAGTTACACTCTATTACAGACGTATTTCTACAAAAATAGCATAAATTGCCTTGATTGCAGCTTCGAAATCTTCATTGGATACGCCGATAATGATGTTCAATTCACTGGAACCCTGATCAATCATTCTGACATTTACATTGGCGTGTGCCAGTGCAGCAAAGATGCGGCCTGCTGTACCTCTGGTTGCTTTCATGCCACGTCCAACAACTGCAATCAGTGCCAGATCAGACTGAATATCAATATGATCCGGATTAACGGCTTTGCTGATACCGGATAGGACATTCTGCTCTTTTGCTTCAAATTCGGACTGATGTACCATTACACTTAATGTATCAATACCGGATGGCATATGCTCAAAAGAGATACCGTACTCTTCAAATACCTGAAGTACCTTACGTCCAAAACCGATCTCAGAGTTCATCATGTCTTTTTCTATATTAATAGAAGCAAAGCCCTTCTTACCTGCAATACCTGTAATGACATACTTGGATTTCTGGCAGGTGTTACCTACGATCCATGTACCCTCATCTTCCGGTGCGTTGGTATTCTTGATATTGATAGGGATACCTTCTTTTCTGACCGGGAAAATAGCATCCTCATGAAGTACGGTTGCACCCATGTAAGACAATTCACGCAATTCACTATATGTAATGATATCAATTCCTTCCGGATTCTTGATGATACGGGGATCTGCGATCTTAAAGCCGGATACATCTGTCCAGTTCTCATATACATCAGCCTGTACAGCCTTGGCTACGATAGAACCTGTGATATCAGAACCACCTCTGGAAAAAGTCTTTACTACGCCGTCAGCCATAGCGCCGTAGAAACCTGGAATAACAGCTCTCTCTACATTCTCAAGTCTCTTGGACAATAATTTCTGTGTCAGCTCTGCATCAAAGACACCAGCTTCATTGAAACGGATTGCTTCTGCTGGATCAACGAATTCATAGCCCAGATAATTTGCCATGATAATACCGTTGAGATACTCTCCACGGCTGGCTGCATAGTTAGTTCCTGCCTTTTTCTTGAAATTATCAATAATTGTGTCAAATTCCTTAGTAAGATCCAGATCCAGATTCAGACCATCAATGATCTCCTGATAGCGCTTCTCGATCTGTGTCATTTCCTTCATGAAATCATGATCCTTCTCAGCCAGATCATAGCATCCATAAAGCATATCTGTTACCTTTGTATCTCCATCATAGCGTTTACCCGGTGCGGATGGAACAACATACTTTCTGTTCTCATCTGCATGAATGATCTCACCTACTTTTCTGAACTGCTCTGCGCTTGCCAGTGAGCTTCCACCGAATTTAACTACTTTCTTCATTTTCCAATTACCTTACCTTTCCTTATTTTTCATACAGCCCTTAATTTTCAAAACGGATGCGATTGATTACGTTGCCCGCTTTCTTTGCACATTCCTCATATGCTTTCTCTGTCATTTCAGAAGTGATGAAACCTGTTTCCTCTTCTGCTACAGAATCTATGAATTCTACTTCACCGAAATTCTCTGTGATCTGTGCTCTGTCTGTTCCTTTTACTCTTACAAAGAAACGTCTTGTGAAATCATCCATCGGTGAAATCTCCAGCTTGTCTTCCTCCCAGATGACCTGTACATGTTTGCCCAGATGTTTTGCACAATCAATGACATCTGCTACGACTGCACTTGCTGTTGCAAGCTTACCGGCGCCTTTTCCATAATACATTGTATCACCTACCATATTACCGTGTACCAGAATTGCATTGAATACATTCTGTACTGCATATAATGGATTGTCAGCAGTTACCATAAAAGGAGCTACCATTGCATAATATTTTCCATCTATGCACTGGCTCTTGGCAAATAACTTAATTGTAGTACCAAGCTTCTTTGCATATGCAAAATCCATCCTGGTAATCTGTGTGATTCCCTCTACATACAGGTCTGCGAAATCCACATTCTTACCATATGCCAGTGATGTCAGAATCGCAATCTTACGGCCTGCATCATATCCACATACATCAGCTTCCGGATTACGTTCAGCGTAGCCCTTCTCCTGTGCTCTTTTAAGCACTGTTTCAAAATCTGCTCCCTCATTCTCCATCTTGGACAGGATATAGTTCGTTGTACCATTGAGAATACCTGTAATGGATTCTATATGCTCTTGTGCCAGAGAGGTGCATAATGGTCTGATAATAGGAATACCGCCGCCTACACTTGCTTCAAAAAGATAACTGCAATGATGCTCCTGCGCAATCTTTAAAAGCTCTGCCCCATGCTTCTCTACCAGCTCTTTGTTGGAAGTACATACGCTCTTGCCAAGCTCTAATGCGCGTCTGGTGAAATCATATGCCGGCTTCTCTCCACCCATCGTCTCGCAGATAATAGATACTTCTTCATCATCCAGAATCGTATTCACATCATGCACCAGCACATCCTGTACCGGATCACCAGGAAATTCTCTCAGATCCAGAACATATTTTACTTCGATTCTGTCTCCAAGCTTTCCCTGTATCACGGCACTGTTTCTAGTAAGTACCTCATATATACCGCTTCCGACTGTACCGTAACCAAATATCGCTGCTTTAATCATTCCATATCTCCTCTACTGTTTATATTCAGGGCTTATCCCTATTTATCACTCTCTCGCCAGAACCTTCACACTATGTACGCCGTTCTTCTTCTCCATCTCCTGTATCATCTCTGATACATCTCCCGTTGCCGCCAGAATCTGAATACTCAGAGACAAGGATGCTATCCCGTTAATGGGAATGGACTGGTGAATCGTCAATATATTTGCCTTGAATTCCGCTACTACCTTCAGTACATCTGACAGCAGCCCAGGTTCATCATTCATCTGACAGGATAATGTCAGCGTCGTTCCTTGTGCTGAATCATGGAATGGGAAAATATCATCTTTATATTTATAATAAGAGCTTCTGCTGATTCCGACCATATCCACTGCTTCCTGTACAGATGCAGCCTTCTGTGTATCAATCAGACGGTTTGCCTCGACTACCTTAAGCAGTACTTCCGGCAGTGCTCCTTTCTTAACGACATAATATACGTTCGTCCCCTCCATAAAACTTTCGTACCTCTCATTTCTTGTTTCTCGCTCAAAGACATTTGTGCGTCACTGTGATACATGATAGCATAACGCACAAAAAAGTGCAACACTTTTTATTGCACTTTTCTATATGAAATGACTTGCATTTCTATAACCAGAGATTATAATGGAATTAACTTCATATTTTTATGTAAACATGCAGATATAGTTCATCGGTAGAACGCTAGCTTCCCAAGCTGGAGAGACGGGTTCGATTCCCGCTATCTGCTTTTTTATTGCCATGAAGTATCTTAGAGTGAATACTAATCCATATTGTAGCGGAATGAAAAATGCTATAAGTATTGATTACAAAGAAGTTGATAAAACGATTTGGATTCCCTGCAAACGCTGTACCAATAAGAATATTCTATAGCAATAATTTATATACATTTTGTTGTAAATGACCCTCTGATTGAAAATAAAACAAAGTCTGACAGAGGACTCAGGCAGGAGAGAAAGTTGTCATTGATGTTTATAATCATGTAATGGAAGAAAAAGAAGATGTCATCAGATAAACAAAAAACATCAGAACCGTTGATTTTACAGCGTTTCTGATGTCTTTACCTTAGTGAGACATCCGGGATTCGAACCCGGGACAACTTGATTAAAAGTCAAGTGCTCTACCGACTGAGCTAATATCCCATATCTTTATTATATTTGTTAACTGCGCTCGTTGTAGAAAATCTAACTGGGCTAGCTGGATTCGAACCAGCGAGTGCAGGAATCAAAATCCTGTGCCTTACCGCTTGGCGATAGCCCAATAGGGTGGGTACAGGGATTCGAACCCTGGGCCTTCAGAGCCACAATCTGACGCGCTAACCAACTGCGCTATACCCACCATGTGAGATAAGGCAAAACTCAATCTCAACGTGCTCGAAGGGATTCGAACCCCCGACCCACGGCTTAGAAGGCCGTTGCTCTATCCAGCTGAGCTACGAACACATTTCATACACCAGGTATGTGCAAATGAGTTGGATCGTTTCATTTGCAGAGCGGGTGATGGGAATCGAACCCACGTATCCAGCTTGGAAGGCTGGTGTTCTACCATTGAACTACACCCGCATGTACGGTTGCTGTTTGATTTTGAATCGGGGTGACAGGATTCGAACCTGCGACCTCCTGCTCCCAAAGCAGGCGCTCTAGCCAAGCTGAGCCACACCCCGGTCTATGTAAAATCAAGAACTTTGTCTTGCTTACATTTCCTTGTCTCTCACAGCGACAAAAGTTATTATATATTAGTTCATCTCAATTGTCAACACTTTTTTTATTTTATTTTCAAAAAGTTTTAATCGAGATAATTGAGAGTGAAATGAGCATCACCAGCATCGTTAATCTCCATTATTATATAGGAAGGTTTGCGATTCTCCTGTCTCGGAAAAGAAAGACTTCCCGGATTGATTGCTATGATGTCACTGTCTATCTCTATTACCGGCCTGTGGGTATGTCCATACATCACGATATCGGCGCCATGTGCAATGGCTTCCTGTTTCAGCATTTCGTTACCCATTCCTATGTAATATCGATGACCGTGTGTTATCATAACACGATACTTACCTATTTGTAAAGTCTTTTCTGAAGGAAGTTCAGAAAAAAAATCATTATTGCCGCAAACCATCTCAACGGGGCAGCCTGCTGCCTCCTGAATCGTATATTCACTGCCTTCTACATCGCCAAGGTGGATCACCATATCCACCTTGCCGACCTTCTGCAATACTTTTAAATAATTCTCATTTCTATGATGTGTATCGCTCACGATCAATATTTTCATATTAATGACCATGCCTTTCTGTAACCTGCAAACTTTGGCGGTCACACTATGTCCCCTTTTACATTTCTTTCATCAGTACAGTCTTCATTTCTTCCAATGCTTTGCCACGATGACTGATTTTATTCTTTTCCTCCGGTGCAAGCTCTGCAGAATAGCAATGATACTCAGGCACATAGAAGATCGGATCATATCCGAATCCGTTCTCGCCTTTCTCCTCATATCCGATTCTGCCCTCTATCGTACCTCTGGTGACATGCTCGCTTCCATCCGGGCATACTGCCGCTATCACACAGACAAAGCGCGCAGTCCTCTTCTCATCTTCCACACCATCAAGTCTTTCGATCAGGTTCGCATTCTTAATATGATAGGATGTGTCTTCTCCCATATATCTTGCAGAATAAATTCCCGGCTCTTTATTCAGATAATCAATCTCAAGCCCTGAGTCATCTGCAAGAACTACAGCCTGAATGCCTTTTTGCTGCGCTGCTGTCGCGACTGCTCTTGCCTTGATCAGTGCATTTTCTTCAAAAGACTGTCCGTTTTCTTCTATATCTATATGAATATCTGCTTCTTTCATGGATTGGATTGGAAGCTTCATATCTGCAAGGATCATCCTGATCTCTTTCATCTTCCCTTCATTACCTGTCGCAAAAATAATTCTATCTGCCTTCATTTTCATCCTCATTTCTAATATGTACAAACTGCCACCTATTATTCTGAAGTAAAATACGTTGACAAGACCTGCTTATACATATCTGTCAGTGCGTTGATAAGCTTTCTGTTCATATCATATTCTGTCTCAGGTCTGCCTGTTGCCGCCTGCTTCGTATAATAGAAGGTCATTGCCGCCGGAACGGATGCATCATGTATCAACGTATATTCCTCTCCTGCATCCATCACCTGAATTTCCAAAGCGCTGTATACACGGTTCATACTGTCTGTCATAACAGCTGCAAGGTCAACCCCTCCAAAATCCGGGATAAAATATCCTGCATTGCACAATGTCTCGATTCTGTCCTGCCCGGCACCTTCCTCCACGCCAATGCCAAGCAGCATATCTGCATGTATCTGATTTGCAAAATCAACGACCTGCTGCTGTGAGTACTCTGTCTGCATCTGCCAGGTCTTATAGACCTTCATTCCATACGCTCCGGCTATTTTGTCCAGTTCCTGCATGTCCTGATTGACAAGTCTCTCTCTGTCTTTTAACGGAACATAAATTACAGATACGATCTGATACTGGCTTCTAAGCGGCACAAAAGATACCACCAGCTGATTCTCTTCCAGGCTCAGTTCATAGCCATATGCATCCTTACAGTACATCTCCAGGACAATGTCTTCCTGTTGCCTGTATACACCAACAGCATCCAGAATATTGGAATCTATCGTCACCAGAGAGCCCGACTCCAGACAAGAGGCAGCGCCCTTCATGGTTACTACCATTTTCTCCTCTATGAAGTCTTCCCTCACAGTTACATGGTCAGCGCTCAGTTTCTGTGTCAGCGGAAGTATCAATTCTGATTGTGCCTTATCTTCTAATTCCACCTTCATATTATATCTGGCAACGCTTGTCTGTTCCTGTGGGGCATTGTCCTCTTGAAGCAGCACTACACTATAGGAATCAAAATAGGCTTCATTCATTTTAAAAATGACCATAACAGCACAGCTTACGACTGCAAATATAATTGTCCATATTACCGCATGTCTGTATAACTTATCCTGTCCCAAATGACTGACCATAGCTTATGCCTTTCTGGGTGGCTTAGGTCCCTGGAACTGATAATAATATGTCTTCATCATACCGTTATAGATCTTTCTGTTCTTATCGGCTTTTCTTCCGATGTCCTTCTGTGCATCTTCATAAGAAGTAATCAGATACAATGACCAGGTATCCAGAGCCTTGAAGCGTTCTCCAAGCTTACGGTAAAGTGGTGGAATATTGGCTTTTTCTTCCAGACGTTCACCATAGGGAGGATTCGTAATCAGGAATCCGTATTTATCTTCACTTGCAAGCTTCTCTACCGGTCGCTGTTCAAAATGCACAAGCTTCTCTACACCTGCAAGATGCGCGTTCTGACCTGCAATACGAACCATTTCTTCATCAATATCATATCCATAGATATGTGTCTCTATGGACATATCCACCATGGAACGTGCTTCATCATATGCATCATCCCAGTATACCCTGGGCACTACCTGCTCCCATTTCAGGGCTGTGAATCCACGCTTCATGCCAGGCGCCATATTGGCAGCCATCATAGCAGCTTCTATAGGAATCGTGCCGCTTCCGCAGAAGGGATCTACCAGTATTCTGTCCTCTCTCCAGGGAGTCAGCATGATCATGGCTGCTGCCAGGTTCTCTGCAATAGGAGCCTTGGCTGTAAATTTACGATAGCCACGCTTATGCAGGGAATCTCCTGTCGTATCCAGTCCTACAGTCACTTCGTCCTTCATCAGGAATACTCTGACAGGATAATTGGCTCCATCTTCCTTAAACCAGTTAATATGGTAGATATTCTTCAGGCGCTCTACCATTGCCTTTTTCATAATTGACTGAATATCCGATGGGGAGAACAGCCTGCTCTTAACACTGGCTGCCTTGGCTACCCAGAATCTGCCGTCTGCCGGTATGTATTCCTCCCAGGGAAGTGCCTTTGTATTTTCAAATAATTCGTCAAAGGTCTCTGCATGAAAGGCTCCTACTTTCACAAGGATTCTCTCAGCTGTCCTCAGACCGATATTTGCACGGCACACCGCCTCTTCATCGCCCAGGAAGGTTACACGTCCGTCTTCTACGAGCAGTACATCATAACCCAGATCAATAATTTCTTTTTTTAATACGGCTTCCAGCCCAAAATGGCAGGGAGCTATCAACTCATATTTTCTCATAACCTTATATTACATTCATATACAAAATGCGTCAATTAAAAAATATCTATTCACAGCAAAAAGGGCGGCTTCAAAAGCCGCCCCGTACCAGTTAGAATTTGCTGCTGTTGTTGGAATTGTTACGGCAGTTCTGCTGGTTGTTGCTGTCTTCGTATTCATTTCTGGAGTTCTGAGAATTCTGGGAGTTCTTGGAATCCTGATAATTCTTGGAATTCTGAGAATTGGTTGAATTCTGGGAGTTGTTCTTTGTGCTGTTATTGCACTGGTTGTTCTGATTCTGCTCGTCCTTATAATTGTTAGACATAAGATACCTCCAAATATTTGGGATTCTGCTTTACCATAATCCCTTTTTTCTCGAACATACTTTTTGTTTTTTGGTATGTTCTAACATGTCTTCATGTTACGTGAATAGCATTTGCATATTTGCACAAAAATATACCGTGCAATTTATTTACATATTTGGTTAACTTTTGTAACACTGTCTAAAACTGCCAATCAGTATTTGGTAAATTTTGTTTTTCAAAAACAATTGACCTTTTAGGTCATAATTGATATACTAATATCAGTAAAGAGATACTCCTTCAATCCTCTTTACAACCCTTATATATTAATTATTTATACTCCCCTTAACGAAAAGCGACTGCTTACGCAGTCGCTTTTCTATTTTCTTTTTTTGAAATTGTTTGACTTTCAAAGTCAATTATTGTAACCTTTTTCAAATTTTAGATACGAAAAGAACCGCTTATATACGGTTCTTTTCTCATTTTGCATAATCCGTCTGTCTACATAACTTCTTATCCATTGTTTCAATATCGCCTTTGCCAGGATCTGATAAGATGAATAACAAGCAATACCAACGACAGTGCAAGAATCGCAGGCGCAAAAAATGAAATCAACGAGAAAGCCACTACAATCACAAGCATCATCAGTGCAAGCCCAATGATGCTCAACAGCCACCCGGGCAGATTAACCGTCTTATGATAACCTGTCTTCTGTTCCTGATCATCATTCTGATTCCTGTACGCACCTGTATTATTGTCCTGATAATAGCTTTGCCGTTCCTCTCCCATAGCAAATTTATTGCTCTCTTCAATTGTCTTCGCCAGAAGTCTTGGATCGCCAAGGCTGCCCAATACGTCTTCTTCCCGTCTGCCACTGTTGATCTGGCTGCTAATATAATTTCTGTAATAATTCAAATTATCCTGTATGACATTATCCGGCACTTTGCCAATCAGTGCTTCACGGAAGCTGTTCAAAAATTCTTCCTGTCTCATATTCAAACTCCATTCCTTTATAAAAGGCACAAAAAGCTATAAGACGTGCCTGCTTGCGTTTACCATGACTGTATCGTATCATGTTTTAACGGAGTCGTAAATTGAAGTGGGCAATAATTTAGAAAAACATAAGAAATGCGGCCGGATTGCTCCAACCGCATTCATTTCCTATAACCTTATCCGATTATTATCTGTATAGCTTATTGAGCCTTCCAAGCGTCATACTGTGACTGGAACTCAGCTAATACATCCTGGTAACCAGCTTCATCAAGCGCTGCCTGGTAAGCTTCCAGTGTAGACTCTACGTCTGCTGCTGCGAAACCACCGTTCTCAAGAGGGAAACCATAAGTTTCAAATACATTCTGGCAAGCTGCGAACTGAGCTTCTACAGGGCTCTTGTCGAAACGGAAACCTGCTGCTGGAGATGTCTTAGCACCGCCGTTGAAGTCTTCGTACAGATCTGCCTTATTTTCAGGCTCGCCTGCAACTGGTGTTACGATTGTAGCTGATGCAGATTCCCACATGGAGTGGTTGTACTTATCAGAATTCTGAACAACCTGGCCATTCTCGTCATAGCTGTAGTCTTCGCCTTCGATACCGAATGTCCACATATCAGCTAACTTGCTGTCTGTGTAAAGAAGACCCATGAAATCAACACAAGCCTTAGCCTGCTCTTCTGTACTGTTAGCTGTTACACACCATACAGAACCAAGAGCTGATGTGGAATGTGCCCATCTGTCTGTGATAGGTGTCATTACAACATCCTGACCATAACGGGAGTTAGCTTCTGCATTTACAGGGATATCTGTCCACCATGAGAATGCCCAATCCTGTGTCTGCGTTGTTGTATCTGTTGTTGTCTTAGTTACATCATCTTCTGAAATGTAGCCTTTTTCTGCCCACTCAGCCATTAATGTACAGAATTCCTTGTACTGGTCTGTCTGGATTGTATCTACTACTTCGTTTGTGTTCTTATCAACTGCTACCCAGTTAGCTGTTGCATCAGCTGTGAAGAAATCAAAATCATTGATGTAGAATCTGTAGAACATAGCTGTCTTCTGTGTTAACCAAGGATACTTAAGTCCTTCGCTCTTAGCATCTTCAAGCATTGGTTCGAGATCCTTCAGAGTCTTAACTGAAGATAAATCCCATCCGTACTTGTCAGCCAGTTCCTTACGAGCCATGATATCATAGCCTTCTACGTTGTCCTTATATACAGGGATGAAGTAAATCTTGCCATCATACTTGGTAGCTTCCCACTGTCCTTCATCCATGGAGTTATATACGTCTGTACCCTGAATCAGGTCTGTCAGATCATATACTGCTTTCTGGGGAACCAAATCATTTGTACCGATTACACTTTCCCATGAAGCTGTCCACAGTAAGTTGATTTCATTGTTAGCCAGTGCAAGGTTAGCCTTGTCTGTATATTCACCGGAACCAATATCTGTCAGATTAACCTGAACATTGATTTTATCACCGATATACTCATTTACTGCATCCTGAACCTTCTTAACCTGTTCTGTGTCAGGATTTGCAAGGTTGAATGTTGCTCTGGTTACGTTGATTGTAACCTTATCGCCGGAATCTGTTGTAGTTGCTGCACTATCCCCTGTTGAACTGCTCTCTGTAGCTGTTGTATCTGCTGCAGGTGTTGTTGCAGCTGTGTCAGTGCCTGCGCTCGCACCGCATCCTGCTAAAAGTCCTGCTGACATTGCAGCTACCATTACTGTTGACAGTAGTTTGTTAATAGATTTTCTCTTCATAGAAAATAACCTCCCTTTTAATGTGTATATATTCACTAAAGTGCTGTTACCATTACAGACACCTTGAATATCGAAATAAGTTAACCTTTTACAGAACCAACGGTAAGACCCTTTACAAAATATTTTTGGAAGAAAGGATATACTACCATGATTGGTGCAATTACAACTACTACAGTAGCCATTGTTGCAGAATACTGTGGAATATTACCACCCATAGCTGCTCTTGCGGAAGCAGGTACGTTAGAGTTGTTCAGCAGGAACTCAATACTCTTCTGAATATTAACAAGCAGGAGCTGTAACGGTTTCTTGTTGTCTGATGTAATGTAAAGCAATGCATTCTGCCAGTCATTCCAGTAAGCTGTTGCCATCATGAATCCAACGGCTGCCATTGACGGTTTCATCAAAGGCAATGTAATCTGGAAGAATGTTCTATACTCACCTGCGCCATCGATCTTGGCTGCTTCCATCAGTTCAGCTGGAATACTGTTTACAATGAAGGTTCTCAGAATGATTACGTTCATTGTACTTACACATAATGGTAAGATCAGTAACAGCAAGCTGTCTTTTAAATGATAGTAACTTGTAAAGATTATGTATCCGGAAAGCTGACCACCATTGAACAACATGGGAATCAGTAAGTATACGGATAAGAATTTACCGAGTTTGAATCCTTTACGGCTGATCGCATATGCGAACATTGCCATAACCATCAATCCAAGGAATGTACCTACAACTGTTACAAAAATAGTAACGCCATAGGATGTAAGTAACTGTTTACCATATCTGAGTACTGCATTAAATCCTGACATTGACCATTTCTCAGGGAAGAAGCTGAAACCATTCTGGTTAATGGCAACTTCATCTGTGAATGCTGCGATGAATACCAGCACAATAGGTAATCCACAGAACAATGTATATAATAGAAGGAAGAAACCTAAAATATACTGGCCAATTCCTTTTCTTTCTCTCCTTGACGGAGCCAAGTCAGCCTTATTTCCTTTTCTACTCATGATGTCTCCTCCTTTAGAATAATGCATTTTCCGGTGCGATCTTACGAACCATTCCATTAGCAAACAGCATCAGCAGCAAGCCTACAATAGACTGGAAGAAGCTGGTTGCGGCGGTGAATCCGAAGTTGGAATTCTTGAAAATTGCATTTAATACATAAGAATCGATAACCTGTGTTGTAGGATAAAGAATACCGCTGTTTCTTGTTACCTGGTAGAAAAGACCTGTATCAGATCTCATGATGCTGCCAACTGAAAGAAGTAACATAACTGTAATCATAGGCACCAGTGCAGGTAATGTAATGTGTCTGATCATCTGCCATCTGTTTGCACCATCAATCTCAGCTGCTTCATACAGTGCCGTGTCGATACCTGCCAGAACCGACATATAAAGAACTGAACCGTAGCCTACGCTGTTCCAGATCTTAACGATTGTCAGGATTGCCGGCCATAAGGATGGAGTGGAATAAAATCTTGTAGTCAATCCGAATGTATTGTTGAGGATACCGGTATCCGTACTGATGAATGCATATACAATAAACTGTACTGCTGCATAAGAGATAAATACCGGGATGATCATGATCGTCTGCATGGTCTTTGCTACTTTTTTAAATACGAACTGGTCAATTGCAATTGCCAGAACTACATTGAGGAAAGTACCGATTGCTGTAAAGATTACGTAGTACATTAATGTGTTTCGCGTCATTGTAATAAAGGTTGTTTTAGAAGCCAGAAGATACTTGAAGTTATTCAAGCCGTTCCATGGGCTTGCCCAGATTCCTTTTGTGTAGTCAAAAGACTTAAATGCCATCACAAGACCAGCCATAGGCACATACATGATAAAAAGCAATATCAGGAATGCCGGAAGTGCCAGCACTACATGTGCCCTGTGTTTCCATGTGTTTTCTAAGAAGTCTTTCATAATCATCGTCTCCTTTTTATTATTGTTTCAGCTGTCTTTCCAAGACCGTATTGCCTTCTACCAGACACCCGTTCACTGTATACTGTCCGATTATCGTAGATTTCGGTCTCTCGATAAGACTAATCAGCTTCTCTGCTGCGAGCTTTCCTATATCTACTGTGTTCTGACGATATGTGGTCAGGGGCGGATCAATCTGGGAAGCAATCTGGATGCCATCATAACCTATCAGTGAAATATCCTGTGGAATCTTCAGACCTCTGTTCTTTACCACATTCATTCCTCCAATTGCAGAGAAATCATCCGGATAAAAAATACAGGTGGGCGGTTCAGGCAGATCAATCAGATGATTTGTAAGAATACCTGCCGTATAGGAATCTCTGTATTTTGCTTCTCTTACATATTCCTCCGGCACTTCTATGCCCTTCTCCTCCATAAATTGATAAAAGGTTGATACCCTGTTCACCGTAACTGTGGATTCCTCCCCATGAATATATGCAATTCTGCGATGCCCTTTGTCATATGCATATTGCAGTAATGCCTGCATTCCTTCCACATTATCTGACATAATGGAGATTCTCCCATTATATACATAGTCAATCGTGACTACCGGCAATTCTCCCTGTAACAATTCAATCACTTCAGGGTTCTTATAATCCGCAATGGCTATCATCACGCCATCCATTCCACGATATATACTGTGTTCCAGATAAGACATCCTGTCTTTTCTCAATCTTGAATTATTCAGGAAAGTAATATCGTAGCCATTATTCTCAGCGGTTACTTTGAAGTTCTCCAGTATCCACGCAAAGTAATCATGAGTCAGCCCGCTTCCGGCATCATCCTTATACAGGACTCCTATGTTATAACTCTTATTTGTCTTCAAGGCCCTTGCCGAGAAATTTGGATGATATCCCATCTCCCTTGCCTTTTGTTTGATCACAGCCTTTGTCTCATCACTGATGTCGCTATGATTGTTCAATGCTTTACTGACTGTAGCAACCGACACCCCACAGGCTGCAGCGATATCTTTCATGGATACCATAAGGCTATGCTCCTTTCTTTCCAGAGATGTTTACGGCCAGGAAGAATTCCCCTTTTGTTTCCCTTAAATTTGCTCCTTAATCGTTTACGTATTTTACTATACATCATGTTGTACACTTTTGCAATAGATTTTTGAAATTTTATATAAATATTGCCATACTTTTATATAATGTAATAGTAAAAGTTGTTGTTTTCTCTTCATATTTAGCCTGTTTCTATACGTTTTTTCGTTTAGCACCGAATACGAATACGCTTTACGTTCACTTCTTTTCTAATTTTCGTGTTTTCCTGCAATTTTCGCATTTTATTTGATTTTTTCCTTGTTTTTAGGATTTATATACTGTATAATGCAGGCATAAAGAACTACTTAAACGTTTTCTTAACAATGTACTATATTATTTCACTCAATAGTAAAGGAGAATACAATATGAAATTTGGTTATTTCGATGACGCCAACCGTGAATACGTCATCACGACTCCCAAAACTCCGCTGCCATGGATCAACTATCTGGGATGTAATGAATTCTTTTCCCTGATATCCAATACCTGTGGTGGATATACCTTCTATAAGGATGCGAAGCTGCTTCGTCTGACACGTTATCGTTATAATGATGTTCCTTATGATACCAATGGTAAATACTTCTATATAAAAGATGGCGATACCATATGGAATCCAGGCTGGCAGCCGACCAAGACAGAGCTTGATTCCTACGAATGCAGACACGGTATCGGATACAGCCGTTTCGCCGGTTCCAAGAATGGGATTCAGGCTAATATCCTGAGCTTTGTTCCTATGAATGATAACTGTGAAATCTCACAGCTAAAGATTAAGAACACCTCTGTCCAGGAGAAGAAAATCTCCGTATTCTCCTATGTAGAGTGGTGTCTGTGGAACGCAGATGATGATTCCCGTAACTTCCAGCGTAATTTAAGCACAGGTGAAGTAGAGGTCATCGGTTCTACGATTTATCACAAGACAGAATACAGAGAACGCCGTAATCATTATGCTATTTATACAGTAAATGCCCCTATTGCAGGTTTTGATACAATCCGTGAAAGCTTCATCGGTACTTACAATGGTGCTGATAAACCACAGGCTGTTATTGCCGGTAAATGTACCAACTCCGTAGCAAGTGGATGGGCTCCTATCGCTTCCCAGCAGCTTGATATCACACTTGCTCCAGGTGAAGAGAAATCCTATGTCTTCTTATTAGGATATGTAGAGAATCCTGAGGATGAGAAATTTGAAGCACCTAATGTCATTAACAAAAAACCGGCAAATGCCATGATGGCACGTTATCAGACAGATGCAGATGTAGAGAAGGCTTTTGCAGAATTAAATACATACTGGGAGAACCTCTTATCCAAATACGTAGTAGAATCCTCCAATGACAAGGTCAACCGTATGGTCAATATCTGGAACCAGTATCAGTGTATGGTAACCTTCAACATGAGCCGTTCTGCTTCCTACTATGAATCCGGTATCGGCCGTGGTATGGGCTTCCGTGATTCCTGTCAGGATTTACTGGGCTTCGTGCATCTGATTCCAGACCGTGCAAGAGAACGTATCATTGATATCGCTTCTACACAGTTCCAGGATGGCAGTGCTTATCATCAGTATCAGCCACTTACCAAGAAGGGCAACTCCGATATCGGAAGCGGATTCAATGATGATCCGTTATGGCTGATTGCAGGTACAAGCGCTTATGTACGTGAGACCGGCGATCTGTCCATCTTAAAGGAAATGGTGCCTTTTGATAATGATATGAGTGTTGCAACTCCTCTGATGGATCACTTAAAACGTTCCTTTGATTATACAGTAAACCACAAGGGACCTCACAATCTGCCTTTAATTGGTCGTGCAGACTGGAATGACTGTCTGAACCTGAACTGCTTCTCTGAGCATCCGGGTGAATCCTTCCAGACCTTTGGTCCAAGTGAAGGACCTGTTGCAGAATCCGTTTTCATCGGTGGAATGTTCGTAAAATACGGTGAAGAATATGCACAACTGGCAGAGCTTCTGGGTGATACAGCAGAAGCTGCAAGAGCACGTAAAGAAGTAATGCTTATGAACGAAGCTGTCATGAAAGATGGCTGGGATGGTGAATGGTTCGTAAGAGCTTATGATGCTTACAGCCACAAGGTAGGTTCTAAGGAATGTGAAGAAGGTCAGATCTACATTGAGCCACAGGGCTTCTGCGTTCTGGCTGGAATTGGTGTAAAGGAAGGTCTTGCACAGAAGGCTCTGGATTCTGTAAAAGAAAGACTGGATACCCAATATGGTGTTATGATCCTGCAGCCTGCTTATACAAGATATCACCTCGAACTTGGTGAAATCTCCTCCTATCCACCCGGATATAAGGAAAATGCAGGTATCTTCTGCCACAACAATCCATGGATCTCTATCGCTGAGACTGTCATCGGACGTGGTAACAGAGCCTTTGAAGTATATCAGAAGACCTGTCCTGCTTATGTAGAAGATATCAGTGAGATTCACAGAACAGAGCCATATGTATATTCCCAGATGGTAGCCGGTCGTGATGCGAAATATCATGGTGAGGCTAAGAACAGCTGGCTGACAGGTACTGCGGCATGGACATTTGTAAATATCTCCCAGTATATTCTTGGTGTATATCCTACTCATCATGGTCTGGGCATCAATCCTTGTATCCCGGAAGGCTTCGGTGATTTCAAGCTCACCAGAAAATACCGTGATGTGAACTATCATATCACCGTAAAGAATCCTGAGAATGTACAAAAGGGTGTCGCATCTATGACTGTAGATGGCAAGGCTGTAGAAGGACATATCATTCCTTATGAAGCCGGCAAGACTGATGTAAATGTAGAAGTTGTAATGGGGTAATGTAATAAAAAAGCTTCCTGTGGAATGTATATAAGCATTCACAGGAAGCTTTTTACATGATTCTGAATAGTTACAACCCGTTTAATGTTCGCACTTCCAGAAGTATGCAGAATATGGTGGAAGCTTACTTCCCCCTCCAAAGTCATGCGGTTCCCCGGTAATCAGATCTATGGCTGTGCCGCAGCCTGCATCAAAGTGCGCTGTATATTCGTTCTCATCTGCGTTGATGGCAACAAGCACTCTCTCCTCATCTGTCTTTCGTTCAAAGATACACTGTCTGTTGGTCAGTACAACGGAACGGAAATCGCCATATTGCAGAGCATTGCTTGACTTTTTCGCCTCGGCAAGCTTAGATATCCACTCTGACAATTCATTCCATACAGGTGCATCAAAGCACGCTCTCAGTGCAGGATCCCCTTCTGACTTCTGTGCCTTCGCCCCCCACTCGCTGCCATAGTATACACAGGGAATGCCCGGCATGCCAAAGCACATTGCATAGATCAGTGGCAGATGCTTCTCATTGGTCAATATGCTCGCTACTCTGGTCACATCATGGTTATCTACAAAGGACAACAGGTGCTTGCCCCTGTACAGTGTCCAGTTCTCCGGTCCGAACTGTCTGAGCAGAGAATGTACGATTTCAAACAGGTTCATGGAATTAAAGCTGCTGTACAAGCCCTTATAGCATTCATAATTGGTAGCTGAATGCAGCATATCGTCGCCCACAAGTCTCTTATAATCACCATGCAGCATCTCGCCTACCAAGAAGAAATCCTGTTTCCTGCTGTCACAGAAGCTGCGCAGCCGCCTGCAGAACTCCGGTGAAAGGCAATATGCCACATCCAGTCTCAGACCATCAATATCAAATTCATCAATCCACTGTGCCACACTCTCCAGAATATGAACTACTGCTTCTTCATTTCCAAGATTCAGCTTTACCAGATCATAATTGCCTTCCCAGCCTTCATACCATAATCCATCATGATATGGGGAATCTCCCTGGAAATTCAGCATGAACCAGTTGCGGTACGGGGAATTCTCCCTATTCTTTAATACATCCTGAAAAGCCCAGAAGCCTCGTCCTACATGATTGAATACACCATCCAGTATCACTCTGATGCCGTTCTCATGTAATCTGGCAACGACCTCTTTCAGATCCTCATTGGTTCCCAGTCTCTTATCTACCATTCTGTAGTCCCTGGTGTTATATCCATGTGTATCGGATTCAAATACCGGTGAGAAATATACTGCATTCACACCCAGCTTCTTCATATGAGGAATCCAGTCCACTACTTTCAGAATCCTGTGTGTCAGTACTCCATCATTTTCAAATGGTGCTCCACAGAATCCTAAAGGATATATCTGATAAAATACACTTTCATATGCCCACATCTCTTACTCCCGCCTTTCTTCATTCTCAGTAACGTGTACACTATAAGTATATCATTTTCTGTCGTTTTTTAAAGTTTTCTGTTAATTTATTTTATGGAATGCCATAAATTTTTTTCCCTTTTTCATACCATATTTTTATCGTAAATGATTCCTTTTTTCCACATTTATATGCTGTTTGTTATGACAAACACCCTTAAAAGGTTGAGAAAACCACAATTTCCACAAAGTTATCCACACCCTTGTTATTTAATCGAAAATGCACATTTTAAATTGTGAAGCCAGGAATAACGTGCGTTTTTTTATTGTTTTACTGTTTTTTTACGTTTTATCAATGTCAGTCATATTCTATTTTTACACATTTATAACCAGTCATTCCAGAACTTTTCCACTCTTTTTGAGACTTCATCCACATTAACGATTTCATACTGGCTCCATTCTCTTGGAAACATCCTTCTATACTGATATGTCATAAAACGCTCATCCAGAAGAACAACAACTCCCACATCCTCTGCGGTACGAATCACCCGCCCCGCGGACTGCAAAACCTTATTCATGCCAGGATAACGGTATGCATAATCAAAACCATTGTCTCCCAGTTCGTCAAAATATTCTTTCAGCAGTTCTCTTTCACAGCATACCTGTGGCAATCCGGTTCCGACAATCAACGCCCCGATAAGGCTGTCATTTTTCAGGTCAATTCCTTCTGAGAAAATTCCTCCCATAACACAGAAGCCAATCAGAATCTTATCTTCTTCCTCTTCTATCTCAAAGGCTATCTCCGTATTCAGGTCACATCCTTCATTGCCTGTGAATCGTTTCAGGAAATCCTCTCTCATTGATTCGCTCATATATTCTTCCTGAAGAATACATTCCATACATTCCTCATTGTAATAGTATTCCATAAAGCAGTCATATACTTCTTCCAGAAATGCATGGGAAGGAAAAAACACCATATAATTGCCATATCGCTGCTGTACCACTTCATAAATATATCTGGCGATTCTCTGATATTCTTCATCACTTCGTCTCACATATTTACTGGTCACATCATTTGCCAGAAGCAGCTTCTTCTTTTCTTCCTGAAAGGTGGACTGTGCATAGACTTCATAATCCTGCTCTTCCCCACCCAGAAGCTTCTTATAATATTGTATGGGCAGAAATGTTGCAGAGAACAGAATCGTGCTGCGTCCTCTGTACATACAGTTCTTGAGATTATTCGCCGGATTCACGCAGAAGAGCTTGAGCATAAACTCCCCCTCCTGCATCTGTTGGCTGTACACCACATAATTATCGTCCATAATCTCATACATATTCAGGAAATGAGCAATATCAAAATAAAAATCCAGAAGCTCACTGCGCTCCGGCATACTGTCATGTTCATCCAGAAATTCATCCATGGTGGCATAGGCTCTGGTCAATGCCATAACAAAAGGCGCAATCATGTCTTCCCTTCTGTAATTCACACATTCCCGCTTCATAGCCAGAAGCTCCTTATTGCATTTCTCCAGCTGCCTCTCCAGCTTGGGACTTTCCTTCTTGACTAATTTCTTCATTTTGAGAAAATCTTCCTTGAAAAGGGCTGCACTGTACATCTCTCTGCCTCTCTCCAGCAGATTGTGCGCCTCATCAATCAGGAATATATAATCTTTGCTTCCAAGTCCTTCTGCAAAAAAACGTTTGAGATACACATTCGGGTCAAATACGTAGTTATAGTCACATATGATGGCATCCGCATACAGGCTCATATCCAGACTCATTTCAAAGGGGCATACCTGATGCTTTCCTGCGCATTCCAGAATGATATCTCTTGAAAACATGTTCTCTGACTGAAGCAGTTCATACATTGCATCATTGATTCTGTCAAAATGCCCTTTGGCATAAGGGCAGTAATCCGGGTTGCACTCTGTTTCTTCCATGGGACATATTTTGTCTTTTGCCGTAATGACCAGTACTTTCATTGCAAGACCATGCTCTGCCAGCAGTTTGAAGCAGTCCTGTGCCACGGTTCTTGTGATCGTTTTGGCTGTCAGGTAAAATATCTTCTCAGCCATGCCCTCTCCTATGGCTTTTACCGATGGGAATACCGTAGATATCGTCTTACCTACCCCCGTAGGCGCTTCCAGAAAGAGCTTGCGTCTATGGTAAATAGTCTGGTATACATAAGTTACCAGTTCTTTCTGTCCTTCTCTATAAGAAAATGGAAAAGACATCTGTTTGATAGACTCTGTTCTCTTCCTGTTCCATGCAAACTGAAAATCTGTCCATTTCTTGTATTCAAGCAGTAACTGTGTGAACCATTCGGATAATTCGTCAAAAGTATAGGATTCATGGAAATATTTAATCTCTTCTGTCTCCATATTACAATAAGTCATACGAACACCTGTTGTAGATATCCCATTCTGGCTTGCATAGATATAGGCATAGCATTTTGCCTGTGCAAGATGAACTCCTACAGGCTTGTTGATTCTCTTCAAATCTCGGTATGTACCCTTGATCTCATCTATCACGACCTCATCCATGACACTGTTCATATCCGTGGGCAATCCGGCACTTTCCTCGATTAATACCTCTGAATCCTGTGCTTCTGCCCGCTGATTCCAGAGCGTATCTATGATTCCATCTGCCCTGCCTTCAATCACCACATCATACTCCTGTGTCTTCCAGACGTGGCGAAGCATGACTTCTGCATGATAATCACTGCCCATTCTGCGCTGAATCATCCTGTGTATGCGTCCGCCCTCCTGCATGGCTGTATCGGAGCCGCCAGTTCTTCTGTTATCAATATTACCCTCTCTGAGAATAAATTCTACCAGCTGTCTTACTGATACTCTGATCTCCATACGGCTCCTCCTTTTTATTCTTATGTACTCTCCTGGTCTTCCTCATTATGCAAAAACTCCCCGTCACTGCTTATAGTACTATAACAGTAACAGGGAGTCAAATATGCTCATACAACAGAAATACTTATGCTACGCAAAGTGTGTTTACATAACTTTCAAATTCATGGTTATCACCAGCGTACTTTACTGTAAGCGTAGAATTAAAATCCAGACCCATAACGCCTAAAATGGATTTTGCATCAATAATAAAGTGATTATAGAAAATATCAATATCAAAATCACACTGAGATGCCTTGTTCACAAAGTCCTTTACTTCTTCCGGTGTCATTTTAATTTTACGTTCTTTCATGTCCTTATACCTATACCTTTCTGGCATCTATCATCCACAGACGATAGAGCACACAACCGTTTCTTTACCTTATGCGGTAAACATCCACATGTCAATGCATGGGATCATTATTTCTTATTCACGTGCTTATTATACACGAAACTGACATGATGTAAATACATATTGGAAACTTTCGTGAATTATGTCGTTTCCATGTTCCTATTTAAGTACAATCTGGAATATTTCTTGTCAAATTATCCATTAAATCCGGTTAAAAACTGTCGCAATTTTATATTTTTAACTTAAATTTGTAATTTTCATTATACATTTTAATTTTTTATCACCTAAACTCCACCATATATGGTCGAAACCACTTAGGAAGCATGTTCATCTGTAGCCCCGGATTCTTTCTCTCCTGTATGGCAACACTCTGACAGAAACACGTAAACAACTCCCTGTAAATTGTCTCATTCTGCGAGAAATGCAGCATACTCGTATCAAAATTCTGATGAGTGACAAGATACCAGTCATGGAATTGTGGATGCAGCCCAAATATACCTCTGTTCTCATCATAGATGATAAAATTGTCCGCAGGCAGACGGTCTGCAAAATGTGGAATCAAAAATGTAAGAATATCGCTTTTTGGTGCGATTCTTGCATACAAAATCCCATTCTCCAGTTCTTCAAATCTTAGAAATTCTCTCCAATGGTTCAACTCTCTGGATGTCCGCCTATAATAGGAAAATGTCCTGCTCACAGCCTCTACATGAAGCCGTTCCAGAATTCTCTTATCATGAGTCCGAAGCCCCAAAACGACCGTATGATATACAGCATCTGTTTTCTCTTCCCCTTTTGAAACCATTGCCAGACACAGCTCATAAAAGCCACTTTCCCCAAATTCTTTTTTCAATGTCCTGATGACTTTCTCTGCCTTGCCTCTGTCAGTCTCAATATGCTGATAGTAACAGGACAATCTCTGTATATACGGTTCCTCTGTCAGAAGATGGATTCTGTCGTGGCTGTCTATCTGTTCTTCTTTCTTAATCTGATATGCCTCATAGATTCCACTCAATATCCCGTCTATACTGTCTTCGCAGATCAGTGCATATTCATATTCTTCCATTATTTCTGATAACCATACCTTTCCATAACCTGCATGTTATTTGCAAAACTGATTTTGTTCATACTGCCTTATCCCTGTTATCACTTTGTTGCAGCATTCTGACATTCTCCGTACTGTCATCCAGCAGCGATAACTGCTTATAGGTTATCCCACTCTGATCAAAAGGCAGCTTCTCATGTATGGAAAGAAGATTTCTGGTAATATAATCTTCCTCCAGTTTGGTAGGATACATCATTTTGCCACTACAGGTAATAAAATACAGCGCTCTCTTTAATACAACACCCATCTTCTTGAGATCCTCAAAGCCAAGTCTGGCTGTCCTTCTCGCACCGCATATCCTTCTGGCGCTGTTGACACCAATACCCGGTACACGAAGAAGGGTATGATAATCAGCCCTGCTGATCTCCACCGGAAACTGCTCCAGATGCTGTAATGCCCAGTCACACTTGGGGTCCAGCAGAATGTTGAAATTAGGTCTTTTCTCATTCAACAGTTCTTCTGCTCTGAACTGGTAAAACCGCATCAGCCAGTCTGCCTGATATAACCTGTGTTCCCGAAGAAGTGGCGTTCCCGTATGAAGTGCCGGCAACTCCTTATCTTCATTGATACTGACATAAGCAGAATAGAACACCCTCTTTAGCTCAAAATTATCATACAGTCCCTGCGCTACTGCCATGATCTGATAATCGCTCTCCGGTGTGGCTCCCACGATCATCTGCGTAGACTGCCCTGCGGGTACAAAATCAGGCGCATGACGGTATATTGCCACTTCATTTCTCCCCTGCCGGATTCCCTGTTGGATCTGGCGCATCGGTGTCAGAATGTTCTTGCGATGTTTGTTTGGTGCAAGCTTTTTAAGACCGTCTGCTGTAGGTAATTCCAGGTTCACGCTCATTCTGTCTGTAAGATACCCTGTCTTCTGTATCAGAATAGGATCCGCTCCTGGTATGCCTTTTACATGAATATATCCGCGAAAATGATAAACATTGCGAAGCTTATAAACCACCTGCCATATCATTTCCATCGTCTGATTGGGAGTACCTATAATGCCGGAACTCAGGAATAAACCTTCTATATAATTACGGCGGTAGAAATTCATCGTCAGTTCACAGACCTCGTCCGGCGTGAATGTGGCTCTGGGTACATCATTACTGCGGCGGTTAAGACAGTACTTGCAGTCATAGATACATTCATTGGACAGTAGAATCTTCAATAGTGAGATACATCTTCCATCTGCTGCAAAGCTGTGGCAGATTCCTGCAGATATGCAGTTTCCCATATCCCTGCCATTGCCCTTACGACTCATTCCTGAGCTACTACAAGATACATCATATTTAGCTGCATCACTTAATATCTTCAGTTTATCCATTATGGTCTGACTACTGGGAGTAAACATTTCTACTGAGACATCATATTTATAATTTTTCTGCATTTCTTCCTCTTTTTATTTCTAATTTTAAATTAGAACTTGCGTTCCGAATATTTGTTTGTTACACTATACCATACATACGTTCTGAATGCAATACTCCTTTTTATTTTTATCCGAATAGAAAAAGACAATAAATGTCTTAAAATGTACGACTTTTTGACTTCCTAATTGTCATTTTTTTTACTATAATAGATATACGTTTGCAAACAATTCAAGAAAGGTAAGGGGTTACTTTTATGACTGCATTTGAGTGGTTCTATTCTTTTCTCAGGAAACATAACCGTAAGATGTTCTTCGGTCTTGTCCTGGTCACGATCATCTCCATACTGGCTATCGTAAAGCCTATCGTATCCGGTGCCATTGTAGATGACGTTATCACTGCCGGGCAATATGATCTTCTGCCCTGGCTGATTGCATTGCTGATCCTGATTACGATCATTCGTGGTGTACTCCGTTACTGGTCACAGGTCATCTTCGAGACCTGTTCGCAGGATGTTCTTTATTCCATGCGTGATACCGTATACCGCAAGCTTCTTCAGGAAGATTTCGCATTCTATAATAAGAAGCGTACCGGTGATCTCCTGAGCCGGCAGACAGGTGATATGGATGCAATCCGACATTTCGTAGCATTTGTTATTTATCAGGTCTATGAAAATGTATTTCTGTTTTTCTTCGCTCTGATCATGATCTTCACGGTAAGCTGGCAGCTGGCTCTGTGCATGTGCATCATCCTGCCTTTTGCCGCAGCCGTAACATTCAGTCAGACAAAGGAAGGACGTCCACGATTCCAGCATATTCGTGAACAGTTCTCCTCCCTGAATACCTTTGTTCAGGAAAATGTCAGTGGTAACCGAGTGGTGAAGGCTTTCTCCAAGGAAGATTACGAGATTCAGAAATTTAATAAGGAAAATGATGCTTACCGCGATGCAGAGCTTGCCGCAGCTGAAATCTGGACAAAATATGTGCCTCTTTTTGAATTTCTGTCCAATATGCTTACCGTTATCCTTATGCTGGTGGGAAGTATCATGGTTATCCGTGGCAGCATGACCCTGGGTAATTATGTTACGATCAATGGTTATCTGTGGATGCTGATGAATCCTCTGCGTCAGATAGGCTGGCGTATCAATGACATTCAACGTTTTACCACTTCTGTCGAGAAGATATATGCTACATACAGCGAAGAACCTGATGTAAAACGTCCGGTCAGCGGCATTGGGAAGAAGCGTCTCAACGGAGATGTAGAATTTCGAAATGTCTCCTACAGTGCAGATGATGAGGATATCATCCAAAATGTAAGCTTCCATATTAAGAGTGGTCAGACTGTAGGTATTCTTGGTTCTACCGGCTCTGGCAAATCCACGATCATGAATCTGCTTTGCCGTTTCTATGATGTTACAGATGGTGAAGTTCTGGTGGATGGCATCAATGTAAAAGACCTGGATCTCTACAACCTCAGAGCCAATATCGGTATGGCAATGCAGGATGTATTCCTTTTCTCAGACACCGTAGAGGGTAATATAGCCTACAGCCGCCCTGACTGTCCTTTTGAAGAAGTACAGAAGGCTGCCATTATGGCCGATGCAGATGCGTTCATTCAGGCAATGCCGGATGGCTATGATACTATTGTAGGAGAAAGAGGTGTGGGACTTTCCGGTGGGCAGAAACAGAGGATTTCTCTGGCAAGAGCACTGTTAAAGGAACCGTCTATTCTGATTCTGGATGATACCACATCCGCTGTCGATATGGAGACTGAGAGCTACATCCAGAAGCAGTTAAGCTCTATTGACCATCAATGTACGATTTTCGTAGTCGCATACAGAATCTCTTCTATCAAGGATTCTGATGTTATCCTTGTCCTGAATAACGGCCATATCGTAGAACAGGGAACACATGACGAATTACTGGCAAAGAATGGCTACTATGCAACTGTATTCCGCCATCAGTATGGAGAATACGAACAATATACCAAGCAGGAATCAGGAAAGGAGGAATATCATGGCACGAAATAAATATGACATTGACGAAGTGATGGAAGATAAATTTGACATCAATCAGTTAAAAAGGCTTTTTACCTATGTGCGCCCTTATAAAGGGCAACTGGCACTTGCCTTATTCCTGATGCTTTCCTCTTCAGCACTGACTATGCTCTTTCCTACTTTCATCATGAAAATCATGGATGAATACATACCAGCCGGAAACATTCATGCCATTGTACAGATTACTATCATAACAGTTGTTATTATTCTGTATTCCTGCATCTGCATCCGCTGGAAGATACGAATTACCAGCCGCATTGGACAGGAGATTGTCCACCAGCTCAGAAGTGATATCTTCTGCCATTTGCAGGAGCTGCCTTTCTCATACTACGATGAAAGACCTCATGGCAAAATCCAGGTCAGAGTGGTAAATTATGTAAACAGTCTGAGTGATCTGTTGTCAAATGGTATCATCAATACGATTACAGATATGTGCAACCTGATTTTTATTCTGATTTTTATGCTGACACTTCATGTAAGACTGACCTTGATCTGTCTGTGTGGTCTTCCCGTTCTTGCCGCAGTCATTATTGCTGTGAAGAAGAAACAGCGCAGTGCCTGGCAGATACAGAGTAATAAGCAGTCCAATCTGACAGCATATATTGCAGAAAGTATCAATGGTATCCGTGTCACCCAATCCTTTGTCCGTGAAAATGAGAATACTTCTATCTTCAACAGGTTAAGCGGCAATTATCGTGATGCCTGGATGCGTGCAGTCAAATACAACTTCCTGATGTGGCCTTGTATAGATTCCATCTCTACAGTAACAACTGCTATTATATATGTAGTCGGTATCAGCTGGATATCAGGAGAATTATATGGAGTTACAGTAGGTGTACTGATTGCCTTCTCCTCCTATATCTCCAGATTCTGGGAACCTATTAATACACTGGCTTCTTTCTATAATTCCCTGCTGACTGCCATTGCTTATCTGGAGAGAATCTTTGAGACAATTGATGAACCGGTCAATGTCAAGGATGCCCCTGATGCAGTTCCAATGCCTCCAATCAAGGGGGAAGTGAGCTTCCAGAATGTATGCTTCAGCTATGAAGACGGTGTACAGATTCTGAACAATGTGAACTTTACTGCCAAGCCCGGTGATACCTATGCTATTGTAGGACCTACAGGCGCCGGTAAATCCACAATTGTAAATCTGATCAGCCGATTCTACAATGTTGACTCCGGTACAATTACCATTGATGGTACGGATATCTCCAAGGTAACTCTCTCATCCCTGCGTAAGCAGATGGGTATTATGATGCAGGACAGCTTCATTTTCTCCGGCACGATCATGGATAACATCCGTTATGGTAATCTGAATGCTACTGATGAAGAAGTCATTGCCGCTGCCAAGACAGTATGTGCACATGATTTCATTATGGATATGGAAGACGGTTATCAGACGCAGGTCAATGAACGAGGCAGCCGCCTCTCTGCCGGTCAGAGACAGCTTATCAGCTTCGCAAGAGCCCTGTTGGAGAACCCGGCTATCCTGATACTGGATGAAGCCACTTCCAGTATTGATACAGAAACTGAGATTTTATTACAGAAGGGCTTGAATAAATTACTGGAAGGACGTACTTCCTTTATCATTGCCCACAGATTATCTACGATTAAAAATGCCAACTGCATTATGTATGTAGACAAGGGAAATATCCTTGAAAAGGGTACTCACGAAGAACTCCTTGCAAAACATGGAGAATATTATAAATTATTCATGTCCCAGTATGATTTCCTGAATCAGAATTAATTTAAGCTAACATAAAAACCATGGTCATTCAGACAGTTGAATGACCATGGTTTTTTATCACCTGTTTATGTTTTTTATACGAACTGATTTCTCTCTGCATCATAATGATAATCAATAGATGCAAGCTTCTCTGTAATCTCTTTCTCGTCTGCATCCAGATCCTCACACAGTGCATCCAGGCTGCTATAGAAGTCACGCAGCTTCAGATTCACAAAGCTTAATAACATTACCGGGTCTTTTGGTATCATCTTTCTCTTCCTCCTGTTAATTGCTAAGTCCTACTATAATTAATTCTACACTCATAAGATCACTCATTCTACCGGTTTTTACATCTTCATCCGCCTGTACACATTCACTGACGGCTTCCATCAGCTGTTCCTGTTTAAAACGCATAGCCTGTGGAATATATTTCTTTTTCAGGAAATAGGCATTCAATCCAGTCTTCTGGGCTATGGTATTATCGTCATACCCTTTCGCTTTCATTTCCCTTACCTGCAACAGAATGTTGAACTGTCTGGCTATTAGCGCAAGTATCTTGAGTGGAGCTTCTTTTAATGCTAATAAGTCATAATACAAATCCAGTGCCTGTTTCTGTTTCTTATCTGCCACTGCTTCCACCATATCAAATATCTTATTCTGCACTCTTACAGTGCACAGTTCTTCCACATCCTTTGCCGTAATGCCTTCTTCTTCATACTTATAACATATTAATTTCTCAACTTCATGGCGGATATTATCCATATCTGTACCGGTTCTGTCCAGCAGAAGATTCAGTGCATCCGGGGTAATCAGCTTATTTTCTTTCTTGAGCAGTCCCATGATCCACTTCTTCAAGGTATTCTCATCCTGTACATCACAGACTGCCGCATAACCATTAGACGACACTGCCTTAAAGAGCTTGCTTCGCTTATCTACCTCTTCTTCAACAAATATCATATAGGTAGTTTCAGGGATATGTTTGAGGAAATCAACCATTTTCTCATTTCCCGTCTTCATCCAGCCGCTGTTTTCAATTACGATCACTCTGCGCTCTGCAAAAAAGGGCATAGTCCCTGCCATGTCTACAACTTCATTCACATTGATGTCTTTTCCTGCATAGATGCTACAGTTCATCGTATCATCCGGTGACACCAACGCACATTTCAGTTTATCACGATACTGCTTACGCAGATAAGCTTCTTCTCCATATAACAGGTATACATGGCTGAATGTTCCCTCTTTGATATCCTGTATGACTCTCTTCATCGCCCCACCATGCCTCCTGTTAAAGTTTCACTGTTTTTGCCAGCAATATTATCTTATCATAGTTACTCATCTTTTGCCATATATCTCAGATTTTCATTTTGAAAGTGCCATTATGTGTTTTTTCATCTTTAACTGGCTACCAGAAACAGTCAGCATAACTGCCCCGCTTTCATCTGTTCTATATACTGTTGTTCCAACCTGCCGCAATCGTTCCAATACTTCCGTATGAGGATGTCCATAACTGTTATTCTCTCCACAGGAGATCACTGCTATATCAGGTTGCAGCTGATTCAGCAAAAGCTCAGAATTAGAGTATCGTGAACCATGATGCGCCACCTTATAGTAATGACATTTCCAGTCTGATGGTAATGTCCTAGCCACTGCCATTTCTCCATCTTCTGTCACATCCCCGGTAAACAACGCATGGAACTCACCATATTCCAGCTTCATCACCAGCGAATATCCATTACGGTCCTGTGCCTGATATTCTGCCTCGGGATGCAGGATCTGTAATCTCATTTTTCCCGCTTCCATATAGTCGCCACTTTTTACATAACGCAGGGGGACTTTCTGCTCTTTACACAATTCTCTTAGTGCTTCATGTTTCTCATCCTTCTTTGCAACTTGTGCAATGACGACCTGCTCTATCCGGATTCCCTGCGGATTCTCCAACAGCTCCCTCACACCGGATATATGGTCTTCATCCAGATGCGTCAGAAACACAGCATCTAATCTATCTGTTCCTGTATATTTCAGAAATGGGACCAGAGTGTACCGGGCAAGCTTACTCTCCGAAGTGGAACCACCGTCAATCAGGTAATGTTCTCCCTTATCCGTCTCCAGCCAGATGCCATCCCCCTGTCCTACATCCATCACGGTTATTTCCAGCTTCCCATAGGTTCTATGCGTCAGCATTATAACCGCTGCAAGAATCCAGGTCATTTTTAACCAGTATGGCATGAGCAGTGTTCTCTCTTTCTTCAGATACTGATGGATTACATACAGTAATATTATTACAATGTAAAAAATTACGATTCTCCACACGGCTGGTCTTCCTACGATCCAAGTCGAGCCGGGTAGCTTCAATGAGCCTTCACACAGCAGATCAAACCCCTGCAATATCAAATGGCAGCCCTGCGCCGCCAGATAGGAGATTCCACGCATGAATCCCCAGGAGAAAGCCCCGAAACCTATACATACCAGCCCCAGAATCATTACCATTCCCATTGCAGGAATAATCAATAGATTCAGCAGAAATGAATAGATTGGGAACTCATAATAAAACCACAGCATGATAGGAAAATGTACTGTAAAAACAGCGAATCCACCTGCTAACCCCTCACGTATCTTTGTTAATCTCTTATATATCCATGCTTTATCTCCCATTCCTTTAAATGACATCTGTGTCATGTCTGTTTTTATCACATCCAGCATACAGCCGATTCCAAGAATTGCCCCAAAAGACAGGAGAAATCCTGCATGATACAGGTATAATGGCTGTTCCAGCAATACGCCTGCTGCCGCAAGTGCCAAAGCTGTCAGCATATCATAAGTTCTATGCAGAAGCTGTGCCCCCATCTTCAATGCAAACATAAAAATGGCACGATATGCGGAAGTACTCATTCCAACCATATCTCCATACAACAGCATCAGAATGATTGCAACGACTGAACACAGCCAGCCCGGTATCCGCAATCTTCGCAAGGCTTCATACAATCCCATGCCAAGAATCGTAATATGTACCCCCGATATAGCCAGCACATGTGCAATCCCACTTTTCTGATAGAGCTGCTTCTTTTCGGTATCCAGCTCCTGCTTATTCCCCAGTAGAACTGCTTTCATAACAGCTGCATCCTGTTCCTCCATGCACTGTTCCAATATTCTCTCCAATTGTCTGCGCAGACGATAAAGAGACTCCCGATAGAAGCTGTATTGCCCGCTTTGTGTCAGGAGTCTCCCATTTTTCATCTGATAATATACCCTCTGCACTCTATAGTATTCTCTCTGGTCAAAGCCGCCTGGATTTCTGCCCTGTCTGAAATTCATTGCTTTCCCCTGGACTGTTACCACACTGCCAAGCTTCGGTTCTGTTACATCTGACATGTAACACAGAAATCCCTCTTTGTCCTTGTCCTCAAGATATAGAATCAGATTACCATCTTTATATTCCTTTGCCGTAACAATGCCCTGTCTGGTCACAACCTGTCCTTCCTGTTCCTCAGATAAGGCATGCCCCTGCATCGGCTGTATGTGAAGCATGATAAAAACAGCGGCCACAAATGCCATACATACTAAGCATAGTGGTCTTCTCATTTATTCTTCCTTTTCTATTATTATGACTTTTGCATGATACCAACGGATTGTTCCGCACTACGTGGTATCATTGTAATAGTTGCAGATTTCTTTCAAAGATTGTAGTCAGATTATATTTATCACGGAACTTTACATCCTTCTTACCATCTATGGATATCTGCACTTTATTGATATTACTTAATTCTACCAGTGAATTTGTGATTGAATATATCGTGACGTCACTGGTTACCTGATTTACAGGCGTCAGGAATGTACTGTCCAGGTTGACATAACATATTCCATCTTTTACCGTCACTCCAAGAAGCTTCGTGTCCGGGTTAATCGTCGGATAGGATTCGTCATTGGCAGGTCCTGCAATCAGCTGTTCTACAACAAGCTTCTCCATGGAAATATTGGACACATCAATATTGTGCAATAGCTCCCTGTTAATTGGAATCAGCCCATCTCCAGTCTCATTGGCAAAATACAGACGAATCGTTACCTTTTCATAGGAATTCATCTGCTCACCCTCGTTATCAACGAACATATCTGCTGTCATGATTCCAAGCGGGTTGCCCGCCATATCCATAAGCGGCTCCCCGGCTATCGTAATCATCACATACTCTACCTCCGGTATCTGTGTAAGACTGCGCACCACCGCTGCTCTGGTCAGAACCTCTGTCGTTTTGGACAATTCTTTGTATTTTTCTCCTAAGGAGACTGTAACCTGCCCTTCATCCAGTGAATAATTGATGATATTGATTCCACCGGACAGCGTCGCCTTTAACTCTTTATTCTCAGGAACAGAGCACAATAAAGTCAGAACCTCAACAATCATTTCCTTGGTTGTGGTTCCTTCCAGATAATGCTGTTCTGTTACAATCTTAGTCTCACTCTTGTTCAGGTAAGATATCTCTACCGGAGTGCCTTCCTGCTCCTTCTTTGCACATCCACCCAAACATATGATACATACCGCCATGATAAGCAGCCATATCATATTCTTTCTTGTATTCATACGCTCTGTGCCTTTCCTGTTTTATACGGGAGCAATGTAGGATAATGGAATCTTCACTGTAAAAGTAGTCCCTACACCTTCCTCACTGGTTACATTAACAGAACCTCTATGCATGAGAATGGCACTCCTGGTAATAGCAAGTCCCAGTCCGGTTCCTCCTATTTCACGGGAATGTGATTTATCTACCCTGTAAAAGCGCTCATAAATATGCTCTATGGATTCCTGCGGAATACCAATTCCCGAATCTGACACCCCTACGGTAAAGTATTGATGATCTGCATCCAGAATAACCTTCACCCATCCACCATCTACGTTGTATTTGATTGCATTTTCCACAAGATTGGATAATGCCAGGGTAAGCTTCACCTCATCCACCTCTGCGCTGACCTTGCGCCTGCTCTCAAATACAAGCTTCACATTCGCCCTGGCTGCAATAGGTCCCAGTCGCTTCAGCAATAACTCGAGTAAAGCATTGATATCCATAGGCTCTACATTCATATCTGCTGAAGTCCTGGTCATCTTCACCAGTGCCAGAAGATCCGTTATGATTTTGTTCTCACGGTCTATCTCATCCGCAATATCAGTCATGAATTCACGATAAAGCTCTGCGGGTACATCTTCCTGTGCAAGCAGGGAATCCGCCAGCACCTTCATGGATGCCAGAGGAGTCTTCAGCTCATGGGACACATTGGAAACGAATTCCTGTCTGGAATCATCCAGTACCTTCATTCTTCCAAGCATCTGATTAAAAGCGTCACCGATATGCTCTGTCTCGATATATTCTGTTACATGAATCTCTTCATCCGTAAATCCGTTCTTTACCTCATTGATAGATTCTGTAATCTTTTCAAATGGCTTCAGTACATATCTGCTCAGGAAAAAGGCAATGCCAAACATCAATACCACTACCAGAATCTCTATAATATATGCCCGGCTCTGAAGATACTCATAGCTGGTAACGATTGAATCTGTTGACACACTCGTAATCATAACGCCCGTTATTTTAGATGGATTATTACTTAATACACTGTTCTTAGCCTGCGTTGTACCTGACTGTTTCTCTTCGATAGGTACTACGATTTCAATGTAGTTATTGCCCGCCATATGAGAAGAGCTGCCTTCTCCTTTGAAACAGCGGATAATATCTTCACTGATCAGCAGCTTCCCTTCACTGATACTGTATGTATCTTTTATAATCTTGAAATTACCATCTATAATCAGTACACGTCCGTCATACAGGTTGGACAACTGCGCCAGCTCTGCATTCACCACTTCATTACTGCTGTCCAGCAGATAATTATAAGTCAGCAGATGATCCGCAATGATCTTAACCTGCGTCTGTACTTCATTCACTCTGGTATTGACGGCATTTGCCATATATCGTTCCCGGATTCCCAGATACATGATAATTCCCGGAATGCTGCCCGCAATCAGAATAATCAGGAAGATTCTGAACCGCAGACTCCTGAATACTTTATTTTTCCTGATTTTGTCCCAAATCTTTGACACTTGTATATCCATGCCTTTCTTCAAGCCCTACTAATTTTTATAGTAATAGCCGATGCCCCACTTCGTATGTACATACTTTGGTTCACTTGGATTGGCTTCAATCTTCTCACGCAATCTTCTGATATGCACATCCACTGTACGTACATCCCCCGGATAATCTGCTCCCCATACGAGCTTCAACAGATTCTCTCTGCTGTATACCTTATTGGGGTTCAGTACAAGAAGCTCCAGAACGTCAAATTCCTTCGTAGTCAGATTGATCTCCTTGCCGCAGATATAGAGTCTCTTACCCTCACAATCAAGCTTCAGATCGCCTGTCTCTACCACCTGCTGCTGTTCTTTCTTCGTATGTTCTGACTTACCGGAGGTTCTGCGCATGATTGCCTTGATACGTGCCTTTACCTCCAGAATATTAAAAGGCTTCGTAATATAGTCATCTGCACCGTATTCCAGACCCAGAATCTTATCCATATCATCGCCTTTTGCTGTCAGCATGACAATAGGCACATCCGAGAACTCTCTTACCTGCTGGCATACTTCCAATCCTGTTAATTTGGGAAGCATGATATCAAGCAGGATTAAATCATACTTGTTATTTTTTATTTTATCCAGTGCCTCTTCTCCGTCATAGGCACAATCCACTTCCATATCATCCTGTTCCAGGCTGAAACGGACACCCTTTACGATTAACTTCTCATCATCCACTACCAAGACTTTCTTACCCATGTCCCTGCTCCCTCTTCGGAATCTAACCGACTGTTATTTTATCCTTGATTTTCTCATACAGGCCGGCTTTAATACCTGTGACCATCTGTATGTCTTCTATCTGTGTAAATCGTCCACACTGCTCGCGATAAGCAACGATTGCCTCTGCCCTGGACTGCCCGATTCCATTCAGCTGCATAAGCTGTGTCATATCTGCGGTATTGATGTTCACAAGCCCCGCTTCTTCTTCCTCATGCTGTATCTGTTGCTTCCTCTCCTGTACTTCCTGTGTTGTCAGTACAATGATCTGCTCTGCATCCTCAAGAACCTTCGCCTGATTCAGATAATAGGGGTCTGCACCTTCCGTCATTCCCCCGGCCGCTTCGATTGCCTCATAAAGCCTGCTGCCCTGCGGCAGCAGATACACGCCACTGTCGCTGACTGCTCCGCCTACATATACACAGATCATGTCTGCTTCTTCAGGCGTCTTTGTGGAATCAATGTCTGCTTCTTCACTGACCGTGGATTCTTCTATCTCCCAGGTAAGCTCTGCATTGTAGCTCCCGCATCCACTTGCAGTCGTTACCACGCACATTATTGCTGCAATTGCTGCAGCTCTTTTTTTCAATTTTATACTTAATTCCGTATATGATAGCTTTATCATGCTCTTAACCTCTTTCTCCATGATAAAGGCCCCTCTATGCATATATAATTTATTCTATGATAATTACCAGCCTAATACAAGTACTATTTTTTACATTTCACGCTGTTGATCAATCCCATTTGAATACAACAAAGCCTGCGATTGCCACAAGCGCTCCGATTGCCTTTCTCCAGACAAAGGGCTGCTTCTCTACCCCAAACAACCCAAACAGCTCAATCAGGTAAGCAACGATGAGCTGGGCAATTACAATCAGCATAACTGCCTTGGCAGGGCCTAATGAATCCATGCTCTTAATGACTGTCAGGGTTATGAATGCCCCCATAACTCCTCCCAGCAGAAAATATTTCGGTTCTACATTGAACAGGGAACGCATGGAGCTTCTGTCTGTAACGAGCCATGCGGCAATGCATAGTAAAAAAGCCGTGAACTGTACAAATGCGTTGGCAACCCACAGACTTGTACTCTCCGTCAGTTTGGTATTAAAGACTCCCTGTACACTCATCAATGCACCGGAAAGCATCGCAATAAAAAATCCAATCATATCAGTAACTTCTCCTTTTTCGTTTACTCATATGATTGGATAAAATATCATTTTTTATTCGCTGCTTTCTTCATAACCGGTATCCGGCAGAAGTTCTACCTGAGGATCTTCTAATACTTCTTCTGTATAGGTTTCTCCGGCTGCCTGGGTCTTAATCTGCTCTGAAAGACTCTTCAGTTCTGTATTGGCATCAGCTCCATCCCATACCTTGGCAAAGCAGATCTCCAATTCTACCCAGAAATTACTGGTCTCCGTCAGCTTGGGGATAGGCACTGAATCAATATAATTCTGCACAAATGCCAGCTGTCTGTCATCTTCATAAGAAGTCTGTAGTCTGGCGGGGAGCTTGCCTGTCATTTCATACAGATCCTCACTGCCCTGTTCAGACAGGAATTCCACGAACTGATTGGCAATGTCCTTCTGCCCGGAATACCCATTGATAACCAATGCATTGGTAACAGACATGCCTTTGGTAATCATATCCTGATTGATATCCGGAAGCTTGGCAATTCCATATTCATAATCGAATTCCCCTTTTTCGGAAGCCTCTTCCAGACGTTTCAGGCAATCACTTGTAGCAATTGTGTATATCGTCTTACCATCCAGAAACTCCTGAATAACAGAATCATAGCTGGATTCCTTGGTATCAATGGAGAAGAACTGGTTCATCTCCTGATAAACCTTTAAGCTGGCGATAGACTGCGTATTATAGATATCAATATGACTCTTATCGTCTCCTGCATCTCCGCCAACAGAAATATAATTACCGATAAAGAAATAATTATAAAAGATATCTGATACGTCCCATCTGAAGAAATACTCTACATTCTCCGGTGTAGAATACTGGTCTGCTATGGTCAGTATATCCGCTATGGAAGAAGGAATCAGGGAATCCGCATTCTCAAGCCCTGCCTCTGCCGCAATCTGATTCAGATAGGTCTTATTATATAAAAGTGCACTTGTTTCAAAATACAATGGATAACCTACATAGTTACCATGATAGCTCACTGCATTTCTGGCTGCCTGACTAAACAAAGTACTGTCTTCCAGTGTCTTCGTATTGTTGATTGGCGTGGCAAGACCAGCCAGATATGCCTTTTCCAGCGAATCATTACTGAGAATATACACATCCGGGGTCGTCTCTTCATCTGAAAGGCTCGCCTGATTGATTGCTTCGAGATATTCCAGCCCTGATACAAGCTTCGTCTCCACTCTGACATCTGTGGCATTGTAGAAATCCAATGCCTTGTTATTAAGATAATCCGTAAGGGAATCATCCGTATACCACAGGTGAATGGTCTCCTTATGCCAATCCAGAAGATTCATCCCGTCAGAAACCGGTGTCAATAATGTAATACCTGCAATCATTGCAGCCAGTACCAGAATAACTACCAGTACTGAAATCCATCTTTTTCTTAAATTCATGTGCATTCTCCATGTCGCTATTGCCCGCTTAACAGGGGCTTTTATTCAGCTTCAGCCAGACATGCATCCAGAATTGTTATCATTTCATCTACATTTTCTTTGGAAATTGTAAGTGCCGGGATAAATCGGATTACATGTGTGCCTGCATTAATTAAGAGAAGTCCTTTGTCCAATGCCTTGTTGATAATTCCTGCTACCGGCTTATCACATTCCAGTCCCTGCAACAGACCAAGACCTCTGTGTTCTTTCACGAAATCATATTTTAACACAAGTTCATCCAATTTACCAGCCAGATATTCACCGACTTCTTTTACATTATCCAGAATATTCTCTTCTTCGAAAAGGTCAATTACCTTGGATACGGCTGCACAGGCAAGCGGGTTGCCACCATAAGTACTTCCGTGATCTCCGCTTGTAAGAGAGTTCTGTGCTACCTTCTCAGTCATCATGAAGGCACCTACAGGAACACCACAGCCCAAAGCCTTGGCACTTGTCATGATATCAGGCTTAATGCCATAACGCTGCCATGCATACATATAGCCGGTTCTTCCCATACCGCACTGAATCTCATCCAGAATCAGAAGAATGTCTTTTTCTTCACAAAGTGCCTTTACCTTGGACATAAATTCTTCTGTAGCAGGGTAAATACCGCCTTCTCCCTGAACAGTCTCGAATATGATCGCGCAGGTCTTATCTGTTACCTGTGCCACTACACTGTCAAAATCGTTCAACTCAGCGAACTTGATATTGCCGATCAGTGGCTCAAAAGCCTCTCTGTAATGAGGATTGCCTGTAACAGAAAGGGCTCCCATAGTTCTGCCGTGGAAGGAATGATTCATGGCAATGATCTCATGATCTGTTGTGCCATCCTTGAGGTATGCATATTTTCTTGCAGCCTTAATCGCTCCTTCGATTGCTTCTGTACCACTGTTGGTAAAGAATACTCTGTCCATACCTGATATCTTCTTGATCTTTCTTGCAGCTTCGATCGCAGGTACATTGTAATAATAGTTGGATGTATGAATGACCTTATCAATCTGTGCTTTCAGAGCATCATTATATGCTTTGTTGTTATAGCCCAGTGCAAAAACAGCAATACCGGATACGAAATCCAGATATTCTCTGCCATCCAGGTCATAGAGATGCACGCCCTCCCCCTTATCCCATACAATCTGATAACGGTTATAAGTATGAAGCAGATCTTTCTCCGCCTCGTCGATATATTCTTTCATATTCATGGCAGCTGTTCTCCTTCCTACAGAATCTTATCCACTTCATCATCCTTAACGATAGCTGTTCCGATACCTTTCTGGGTAAAGATCTCCAGTAAAAGGCAATGAGGAATACGGCCATCCAGGATATGTACACGATTAACACCATTCTTGATCGCTGAAGTGCAGTTTGCAAGCTTTGGAAGCATACCGCCACCGATAAATCCATCATTGATCAGCTGATCCGCCTCAGAAGCAGACAGTCTGGAAATGAAGGAAGACTTATCATTGATGTCCTTATACAGCCCTTCAATATCTGTCAGGAATGCCAGCTTTTCAGCTCCTACGGCTTTTGCAATGGCGCATGCTGCATCGTCTGCATTAATATTGTAGGTCTGGAAATTATCATCCATACCGATAGGCGCTACGATAGGCAGGAAATCTCTCTCCAGCAGATCATAGAGAATCTTGGGATCTACGTCCTTGATATCACCTACAAAACCGATATCTTCTCCGTTGGAGTACTTCTTATCTACCTTTAATAAACCGCCGTCCTTACCACTGATACCTACAGCCTTGACCCCCAGCTCCTGTACCATGGATACAAGCCCTTTATTTACTTTATTCAAGACCATTTCTGCGATTTCCATGGTCTCTGCATCTGTAACACGAAGACCATTGACGAACTTGGCTTCCTTGCCTACCTTGCCTACCCAGCGGCTGATCTCCTTACCGCCACCATGCACGATAATCGGCTTGAAACCTACTAATTTCAGAAGTGTCACATCCTTAATGACATTCTTCTGCAATTCTTCACTGCTCATGGCGCTTCCGCCGTACTTTACAACAATGATCTTTCTATTAAAACGCTGGATGTAAGGCAGTGCCTCTATCAGGACTTCTGCTTTTGATAAAATCTCTTCCATGTTCTTTTCCATTATATTACCCATACCTTTCCAATATCTGAATAATTACGAATTTAAGAGCGGTAATCTGCGTTAATCTTGACATAATCATAAGTCAGGTCACAGCCCCAGGCTGTCGCCTCTGCTTCTCCCTCATGCATGTCAACGTATACTGTTACTGCATCAGCTTTCATGATCTGTAATGCCTTTTCTTCATCAAATACAATTGGTGTACCGTGGTCAAATACCTGTAATCTGCCATTTTCACTTTCAAAGAAAAGTTCAACATCATTCTGATCGAACTGTGCTCCTGAATAACCCATTGCACACAGAAAACGTCCAAAGTTCGCATCACAGCCATAAATGGCAGCTTTGGATAAGTTGGAGCCGACAATTGCTCTTGAAAGAGTCCTTGCATCTTCCTTGGACCTGGCCTTCACAACCTTTGCTTCAAAAAGCTTCGTAGCGCCTTCTCCGTCGCCAGCCATCTTCTTAGCCAGATAGGTACATACATAGTTCAGTGCTTCAAAGAACTTGTCATATGCTTCACCCTTCTGGGTAACTTCTGTATTGCCAGCCATGCCATTCGCCATAACAAGGCAGGTATCATTGGTAGAAGTATCGCCATCTACCGTAATCATGTTAAAGGTATCTACTACACTTGTACTGAGCGCTTCCTGAAGGAGTTCTTTGGAGATTGCCATATCTGTGGTGATATATGCAAGCATGGTACACATATTGGGATGAATCATACCGGAGCCCTTGCTCATACCACCTACCGTAATTTCTTTGCCATCCAGTTCAAAAGACACTGCGATCTCCTTGGAAATCGTATCTGTTGTCATAATAGAGCATGCTGCTGTATGTCCTGCCTCCAGTGTATCTGACTTGGCTTCTACGAGCTTGGCAATACCTGCCTCAATACGATCCATGGGAAGCTGCATGCCGATGACACCTGTGGAACCAACCAGTACTGCTTCTGCGGGAATCCCAAGAAGCCTGCCTGTCACTTCTGCTTCCCTGCGGCAGTAGTCCAGTCCCTGCTTGCCTGTACACGCATTGGCAATTCCTGCATTTACTACAACTGCCTGTGCATATTCACTGTTTGCCACAATATCTCTATCCCATAATACAGGAGCAGCCTTTACCACATTCGTAGTAAAAGTACCTGCTGCCTTGCAAGGCACCTTACTGTATACCATTGCCATATCTTTTCTGTTCTGATACTTAATTGCAGCCTCTGCACCTGCTGCCTCAAATCCTTTTGCTGCGGTAACACCGCCATCAATAACCTTCATCTGCGTGGCCTCCTTTGTTCTGATTACTGGTTAAATGCAATAATGTTTTCCTTATTTAATATAAAATCATAATAATTTCTGTCTTCACGTTCTACCCATCCCACATGATGCCAGAAGGCGTTGCCTTCATCATTCTGTGTAAAGGCAATGAGATAGACCTTATTGATCTGTTCTTTTCTCAACGCTTCCATACAGAAGACAACCATTGTCTTGCCAATACCGCGTCTTCGGTAAGCAGGGTCTACACATACATGATAGAGGCATCCCTGTCTGCCATCATGTCCACACAGAATCGCACCTACAATCCTGCCATCTTCCACTGCTACTACGCTGGTAGTAGGATTACGGCGAAGGAAACGCTCCACACCTTCTCTGGAATCATCAATACTTCTGATTGCAAAGCCTTTGATCTTCATCCACAGAGCATGTACCTCTTCATAATCCTCAATCGTCATCAACCGTACCATTTCATTACACCAATCTTTCTACATATTAAAAGGCATTTCGAGCCTATCTTTTATCTTAACTGAATCCCTGATGAAATACAACATTTTTACCATATTTTAGTGAATATTTATTCGTACAATTTTTTTCATGTTTTTTTTGCATTGTTTGTATTTTTATACATTTTATTATGTATATTATGCAGTTGTATTTAACTATTTTACACTTTTTATAGAATTTGTCAATAGTTTATGCATAATATTTCACTTGATTTATTTCATTATATGTTGTATATTATTTCCATGAGCAATATGCATACAGGCATAGACATCAATGTGAAAACATATCACGAACAAAGGAGATATCATTATGAAAGAAAAAGTTGTATTAGCTTATTCCGGCGGACTGGATACCACAGCTATTATTCCCTGGTTAAAGGAGAACTACGATTATGATGTAGTCTGCGTCTGCGTTGACTGTGGTCAGGGCGAAGAGCTGGATGGTCTGGATGCAAGAGCCAAGGCATGCGGTGCTGAGAAGCTCTACATTGAGAATGTGGTAGATGAATTCTGCGACGATTATATCGTTCCATGTGTACAGGCTCACGCTGTATATGAGAATAAATATTTATTAGGTACTTCCATGGCAAGACCTCTGATTGCCAAGAAATTAGTAGAGATTGCCAGAAAAGAAGGCGCTGTAGCAATCTGTCATGGTGCTACAGGTAAGGGTAATGACCAGATCCGTTTCGAGCTGGGTATCAAAGCTCTGGCTCCTGATATCAAGATCATCGCTCCCTGGAGAAATGACAAGTGGAAAATGGATTCCCGTGAATCTGAGATTGAATACTGCAAGGCTCATGGCATCCACCTTCCTTTCTCTACAGATTCTTCTTACAGCCGTGACCGTAACATCTGGCACATCAGCCATGAAGGTCTTGAGCTGGAAGATCCTTCCAACGAGCCTAACTATGATCATCTTCTTGTTCTTGGTACAACTCCTGAGAAAGCTCCTGAGAAGGGCGAGTATGTAACCATGACTTTTGAAAAAGGTGTTCCTACTTCTGTAAACGGTCAGAAAATGAAAGTATCTGACATCATCAGAGAGTTAAACAGACTGGGCGGCAAGCATGGTGTTGGTATCGTAGATATCGTAGAGAACCGTGTTGTAGGCATGAAGTCCCGTGGTGTATATGAGACACCTGGCGGAACTATCCTGATGGAAGCTCATCAGCAGCTGGAAGAACTGGTTCTTGACCGCGATACATACAGCCTGAAGAAAGAATTAAGCAACGAATTTGCAAATGTTGTATACGAAGGCAAATGGTTCACACCGAAGCGTGAAGCCCTGCAGGCATTCATGGAAAAGACACAGGAATATGTAACTGGTGAAGTTAAGTTCAAGCTCTACAAGGGCAATATCATCAAAGCCGGTGAGACAAGTCCTTACTCTCTCTACAATGAAAGCCTTGCTTCCTTCACAACAGGCGATCTGTATGACCATCATGATGCAGAAGGCTTCATTAACCTGTTTGGTCTGTCCCTGAAGGTTCGTGCTATGAAGATGCAGGAAGTTAAGAACAATAATAAATAAGGAATAACACTATGATTGTAATCAGTATCATTACAGGCTATCTGGTTATTATGAATCTGATCGGTTTCGCAGTCATGGGCATTGATAAAAGGCGTGCGGTAAAAAGGCTCTGGAGAATTCCAGAGTCTACGCTTTTTATTGTTGCACTGATTGGCGGAAGCCTCGGTTCCATAATTGGTATGTATTTCTTCCATCACAAGACAAGGCACTGGTATTTCGTATACGGGATGCCTTTTATTCTTCTTGTGCAGATTGCCGCAGTTGCAGCTCTTTACTATTCACCGTTTCATTTCGAATTTTTTTAAGGAGGGATTGACACCATGCATATCGCTATCTGCGATGATAATATTGCGGATCGAAAGCATCTGGAACGTCTGCTTTCAAGAGAATCCGATAAGCGTATGGGAACCCCTAATCTATTGTATGTGGATTCCTATGGGGACAGGGAACATTTTCTGTTCCACCCGCTTATGTACGACATGATATTTATGGACATGTCCGAAAGTCCTGCTTTGACAGCAGAAATCGTTGCTACCATTACAGAAATGGGGTTTACAGCACCTATCGTACTGTATTCATCCAAAATAGACTATACGCAGCTGCCTGACCTTCCACCAAATGTCATCCATCAGAAGAAGCCATATCTTCCTGATCCTCTGCCAGAGCTTCTGGCTTTGGGTGATGCCCATGTACAGGGGCATATTGAAACGATATCCGTGCATCTTACTGATGGATACGAACATTATATTCCAGTTCGGGACATTATATATTATACACCTAGAGAAGATGGAAATGCCCTCTATATGAAAGATGGTACTTTCGTAGCCGTGACAGAAGATGCCGGACAGGTTCAGCTGCTGACAGAGCCTTATAAAGAATTCTGTCGTATCAATAAAAAAGTAATTGTCAACATGCGATTTATCTCCATGCTGACTCCCATTACAGTTATGATGCAGGATTATCGTGAATTTCACTATTCACCATTTCGCTATTCAGAATTAAAATTTTTACGTGAAGAAGTCAACGACATGGATTAACTATTCAGGTTCATGCAAAGTAACCACATGGGCAAAAATTTAAGGGAAACGCCACCCTGACGTTTCCCTTTTTCATGTCTATTCTATGCGGTTACGATAACACCGCCATCATTCGCGTACATGCTGCTGATTCCTGCTGTGTCCATGATCAGTACGTCTTTAAACTTCACCTTTGCCAGAATCTGTTCTTTCACACTATTGGCTCTTTCCGGATTATTGCAATGTGTGATCATCAGGCATTTCTTCTCCGCATCAACCACATCCCTGACTACATAATCCACCATTTTAGCCAGTGCTTTCTTGATACCTACTGACTGTCCCAGCTGTACGATACTTCCCTGGTCTCCTGCCATAACAGGCTTAATGCTTAATGTAGAGGCAACCAGCGCCTTGACACCCGAAAGTCTGCCATTCTTACGCAGTGTATCCAGATTATCCAATACAAAATAGGTATGCATCCCATCTGTGAACTTCTCTATCTTCTCTGTAATCTCTTCGTATCCCATGCCTTCGTCTTCCCATCTGGCAATCTGCATGGCAATCTGTGTCTCACCACAGGAAGCAGAACGGGAATCCACTACATAAATCTGCTTCTCACCATATGTCTCATGATAAAGGTTCTTACCTAATACTGCGCTGTTATAGCTGCCACTGAGCTTGGAGGAAAGGGTCACTACATACACATGGTCTGCATCTGTCCGGTATGCTTCCATATATTTCTCCGGTGAAGGACATGCTGACCTGGGGCTGACAGGGCACTCTGCTACTGCCCGTAGGAATTCCTTCTGATCAAATCCATCATCATCCAATCGCTCATAGGAATCTCCCACGATCAGCGTCAACGGAACAATCTCGTATCTGGGATCATGTTTTAATTCTTCCGGTAATTCACAGCAACTATCTACAACTATTTTATAGCTCATATCTATATACCTCTTATATTAATCTTTACTATTTTATGTAGTTTTAAAAACTACATTTTATGTTAGCATATATTTTATCATTTGAAAAGATGTTTTAAAAATAATTTGCACTACTTTACTTCAAATGTTACACTTAAAGTAATGTGGGAAAATGAAAGGAGACTGTAATGACAGCCTTAGAGATAAAGATTACCAAGAATTTTATGAATGCTCTTCTGGTATCAGAAAAGTTTGATGCGTTTCTGGTGGAGGAGGCTTCTGTTACTACGTTTAATACGTTTGAAATAGATGGTCATATTGTGAAGGATTTCTATACCAGTGAAGAGATTGAAGCTGCTGGCGGGGCGCTTCCTGTCTTTTCCCAGTGGAAGGATATTCGTCCGATCTGTTTTCAATTAATCAAAGGGAAAAAGACTCCGGTATCTTTCAAGGTTGTACTTCATGCTTCACCAGAGCTGACTGCACAGATTGCACAGAATCCTGAATGTGGTGTTGATGCATCCCTGATTCGCTCTCTGGGCTTAAATATCCGCTATGACAAGGGACGGGTGACTTGTGTTACCGGTACTGCTTTTACTACCTTTATCATGGATAAGAGTGTAGATGCATTGTGGGATCAATATATCCGCAGTTTTCTTGCCGAAGCCGGACTGGATTTCGAAGAGTTGTGATCGAGACACATAAAAAAGGCATATCACTATGCCTTTTTTACTTTGGGTCTGAATATGAGACTGGCAAGATATCCAAATATCAGCGCTGCACTGCATCCTACTGCGCCATTGGTGAAGCCGCCTTTGAAAAGACCAATAAATCCATCCTTATCTACAGCTTCTTTGATGCCTTTCATGAGGATATTCCCATAGCCAAGGAGTGGCACATTGGCTCCTGCGCCTGCATACTCTGCAAAAGGCTCATACCAGCCAAAGAAACTTATGATTGCTCCCAGACACACCAGCAATACCATGACCCGCCCGGGCAGCAGCTTCGTTCTGTCCAGCAATATCTGCGCCAGTGCACAGATCAGACCACCTACCCAGAATGCGTTTACATAATCCATATATATGTCCTTTCTACTGCACATCTAAGGTTCTATACAGGATTAGTATGCGGATTCTTTTTCATTTTATACATACGTTATCTTTTCGCTATGCGGGCGATTTCTCCGACCACTTCACGAATATTTTTGTTCTCACAGTCTATCGTAATCTGCGCATATTTCTCATAAAGCGGCGTACGCTCTTCATACAGATCAAGAAGAGTCTGTCCATTTTTCAGGACAACCCCGCGCTGTGCCAGATCTCCTAGGCGGTCACGGATGCTCTTATAGGAAAGCTTCAGATAACATACCGTTCCTATCTCTCTCAGATGCTCCATTGCTTTTGCACCATATACCACGCTTCCTCCTGTTGCAATGACTGTATTCGTGGGATTAAGGGAAGCATTGATTCTTTCTTCTACCTTGAGGAATCCATCAGAACCGCATTCCTCAATGATCTCATGAAGCTTCTTGCCTTCCTGCTCCTGAATCACCAGGTCTGAATCCATAAAAGACATACCCATATTTTTGGCAAGTACAACACCTACTGTACTCTTCCCTGCTCCGGGCATACCAATCAGAACTATATTTTTCATGTAAATAACCATGCCTTTCCAGCATTTGCCAAAACTACCCCATATGGGTTTACTGTACTATTTTAAGTATGCTGTTACTTCTACTTCACAGAGAACTCCCTTAGGAAGGTCTTTTACTGCGACACAGCTTCTTGCCGGATTCTGTGTAAAATACTTTGCATATACTTCATTGAAAGCTGCAAAATCTGCAATATCAGCCAGGAAACATGTAGTCTTGACTACTTTATCATAAGAAGCACCTGCTGCTTCAAGGATTGCGCCTACATTCTTCATGGACTGTTCTGCCTGTCCTGTAATATCTATTGCTTCTACATTACCTGTTGCAGGATTGATAGGAATCTGACCTGATGCAAACAGGAAATCTCCTGCTACGATTGCCTGGGAATATGGTCCAATTGCTGCCGGTGCATTGTTTGTGCTGATTTTAGTTGCCATAATATTCTTCCTTTCTACTTCTCATCGAACTCCACAGTCACATAGAAACCGCGCTCATTCTCTACGACAGAGAGCACTTTACCGCTGCGCGCCATAAGCCTTTCGCGAAAAGGTACGTTTCCGGACATAGCCAGAGACGGATCTATGGTGTAATAATAGTTACTTGGCAGAACGCCTTCTGTTACAGTGACAATATCACCTTCATGAACCAGACCAGGGCGTTCCATTTTAAATTCCATTGTACGCATTTTTCGTCATGCCTTTCTGTGTATTCACTACACTTCGCTCTCAATCAGGGGATGATATACCCTTCTTCTTATCATCCTTCAAACTTCATAAAAAGTCAAGAGGGGTATCCTGCAGAATATTTTTTGCAAGAAAAAAGACTCCTGAATCATCAAGAGTCTCAAGAGCGATAGACGGGGCTCGAACCCGCGGTCTCGACCTTGGCAAGGTCGCGCGTTACCAACTACGCCACTATCGCATTTATTACTGTCCATCACTGTGTCGTGCGAACAAATAATAATATACTATGGTCGAGCCCGTTTGTCAACACATATTTTAAAATTTTTATTTTTTTTTCAAATGTATCTATTATTTCCAAAAATACCATAATGATACTACCACAGCTTCACCGTCATACTGACCAATCCATTCTCCGCATAGATTTCAATGAGATTACCATCTGCAACAATATCCATCTGTGCCTCTCCTGCAATCAATCTTGGTGCGCTGCATACCAAAGCAGCCTCTGTTTCCTGTGGATGTGTCCGCTTGGTTATGACACTTGTGTCATTTATGAGCAATTCTATTTTTGCTCCGTCCTGGGTCTGCCAGCTTAACTGATATGCCTGGTCATAGCAGATATGCATGCGCCAGATTCCATCCGGTTCTGGTGTATCAACAACTGGAAATGCTTCGATTCCCACAGGCTTTTGACACAGATAATACTGATTCTCTATCTGCTGCAATGTAAGCTTTCTTGCCAGCGTCATGGTTCCTCTGTAATCCTGTGCAGGTACTTTGTATACATACTCCCAGCTGTCTGCCCATCCTAAGAGTATGGCATCTTTCGCATTCTGAAACGTTACAGCTGCATAATTATCTGTTCCGTAATCCAAAGTGTGTGCCTTTTGCTCTGCCTGAAATGTCCTGCCGTCGAATTCTCCCACATAATACTGCATGACATGATCCTCTTCACCACTTTCCTTTAGCGCGATCATACTAATAGACAAGATCCATTTCCTGCCCTGTGCAGTCTCAACCTGAAAGCAGTCCGGGCACTCGCAGATTCCAGCCACTCCATTATTGTCTTTTCCCGGTTCAAAAGAACCTGTCAGCTCCCATGATTTGAAATCCAATGTATGGTAGAAGAGAATCTGTTTTCCTGCTGCCAGAGCCATGGCATAACCCTGCCGCTGCGCATCCGCAAAGACCTTCGGATCACGGAAATCCTTTTCCTTGGTATTAGGGATGACCGGATTACCTTCATATTTGGTAAAGTGCTCATAATCCAGACTATATGCAATGCTCTGCTGCTGCCTTTCACTGCCCGGATCATGACTGGTATAAATCGCTATAAGCGGAGGGTTCTCTCTGCTCCCAAAGCCTGATACGTTGTCAACATCCAATACACATGAGCCTGAGAAAATGTATCCCAGCTCATCCGGATAAAGCGCAATCTCCTTATGCTCCCAATGTAACAGATCAGTTGATACTGCATGCCCCCAATGCATGGGTCCCCACACGATATCATCAGGATAATGCTGATAAAACAAATGGTACTCCCCATTTATGTAAACCATTCCGTTTGGATCATTCATCCATCCCTTTAATGGTGTAAAATGTAACTGTGCCCGCATAAGTCTTCCTCTCCTTAATTGCTTTTTCACTATTATAAAATAAGAAGAAAGAAATTGCAATTTATTCAGATATTCATATACCTCATCTTTGGTAATCACGTTCCGCATAAATGTATCCTTATCCACCGGCACATAGATTTTGGCATTTCCATTGGCATTAAGTGGCTGCAAGGTATAGTATTCCTTGTCCTTATCCGAGGTAAATCCAAACTTTCCTATTGCTTCTACTCTGCATACACCAACATTTCTATACACGATGCATTGTCCAATCTGATACATAGTCATTCCTCCATTAAAAGCTAAAAATATATGCATCCAAAGCTGAATGCATATATTCTGACAACAACATCAATCAAAATAATCTCCTACAGGCTGCTGGTTATTCTGTTTTTTTATTTTGATAATGATGGAACCATCCTCCTGCACATTTTCTTCTAAAATCTTAAATTGTGTGCCGCGGCGTTTCATCTGTGCCTTATAGGCTTCATATTCCTGATGTACCAGTTGTTTACTGTACTCCGGAGGATTCGTATCTTTAGGTTGAAAACATATTGTCTGTAATAAGCATGCTGCTTTGATTCTTTTCATGAATAAATATCTCCTTTCATCGTTTGAAAATATTTTATCATGGAAATGCACAATTTTTCAAAGGCACTATTGAACAAATTAGGCAACTTATACAAAGTGCAAAATGACTATGATTTCTTTTAGATTTGGTAATATTCTACAATCCTGCGTTCTGCTAAAATGTGTATATTTTTCTTTCACCCCACATCAGAATAGCATTTAAAAGGCTCTGTTGCTATCGTATATCGTTATGTGATATGATATTTATTGCAGTACCATCAACGTCAGACGGTTGTCTGCATCGCTGGATATTTCCAAGAACTTCCATAAAAAGGAGGGTCTATAATGAAAACTGTTGTACTTCTATATGATAGCAGTTGTATCTATGAAATTGTCATATTAAATTATTTTCTAAAAGTAACCGGTAAGGATGTTGTGTTCGTCTCACCAGATGGCGGGACAATAACAGCAATGGAAGGATATTCCATTCATACAGCGGGTGCATTAATCCAGATTAACCCCTCTGATGTTGAATTGCTGATTGTTCCCGGCGGTGATATTACTCCTATTGATAAGGAAGATGTCTGGAATTATTTAAGACTGGTAAATCAAAATCATGGACTCATTGCCGGCATCTGTGCCGGTGTAGATGTCTTAGAGCATGCTGGTCTCCTGGATGGAATTGACTCCACACATTCTACAGATCTGGATGTTATAGTCTGCGACAATATCATAACTGCCCGAGCCAATGGCTATGTGGATTTTGCGATTGAAACTGCAAAGAAGCTGAATCTATTCGAAGATGAAGCCGACTTACAGGAGACTATCGCCTTTTGGAGAAAATTTCAAAGAGTGGAATAATCAGTCAAAAAGTATCTCATCCACCGTGACGAAGTGATAACCCTGTGCGGTGAGATCATCTATAATGCGCAGTGCGGCTTTTACAGATGTATCATAGCAGTCATGCAGAAGGATAATGGAGTTCTCTTCTGCATTGGACTCTACCTTGCGTACCACACAGTCTGCATTATTGGAGCACCAGTCCAGCGGATCTATGTTCCACAGAACCGGGAACATATTCAATTCTGTTTCGAAGCTTTTATCCCAGCTTCCATAGGGTGGACGCACAAAGGTTACATCCTTACCTGTAATCTGCTTCAGTGTTTCATTGGTCTTTACCAATTCTGAGCGGAACTTGTCACGGTTGGCACTGGTCAGCTGAATGTGGGTATAGGTATGATTCCCTATCAAATGGCCATCCTTATCCATGCGTTTGATAATATCAGGATATTGTGCCGCATTCTCACCTGTCACGAAGAAGGTGGCAACCACACCTCTCTTCTCCAGTCCATCCAGAAGTCTTGGCGTATATACAGGATGTGGACCATCATCAAAGGTAATTGCAATTTTGTGCACTTCTGTCACCTGTGACATTGTCCTGATTACGTTCCCTGCCTGTCTGTAGCCATATAGAAAAAGGAGAAGCAGACATATTGCCACTTCTCCTTTTATTATGCTCTTTGCCGATATTCTGATTGTCTCCATGCAATAAACGCTCCATTTTTATGCTCATATTGGGGCACATCATTAAGCCCCTGGCATCATTATATATATGCACGTATTGCATGTACTATGTCTTTTATCTGATATACAGACCTACAAGCTTCATATTTTCATCAAAAGTCAGGGAATAGATCACTGTGACATTCTCGTACTTCACTTCCTGCTGCGCAAAAGCATACACATTACCATGCTGGTTCATCTCATCCATCGTGATCTCGCCAAATGATACAAAGCTGTCAAAATTGTCACTGACTTTGGCTTTGGCCTGGGTGATTGCTGCCGGTGTCAGTGTCGTACTCAGATCACCTGTCGTACAGGTATTAAATGTTTTATAATCTTCAGCATCCAGCAGGGATATAATATACTGTGTCTGCTGCTCTACCTCCTGTGCCTGAAAAACAGTGCTCTCTGAGATATCCTTCGATTTGGGCCACATCCATGCTATCGAAGCTGCGATTATTATAACAATTGCAAGAATCACTCCCAGCGCAATCAGGAGATTCTTACGTTTCCTTCTCTTCTTTTCTTCACTTGTCATATTGATTACCATGCCTTTCCAACATCTGCGAAGCTGAGTTTATTTTACATACTATCACAGCATCCCGTTTCTGACAAGGTCACTGTTCACTCATAACTCGTTCCAACAACAATTTATGCCCAATATGCTTTTTACAAAAACATATTGAGCATAAGCAGCTTTACATATATGCCATAAGGTCTTCAATCGTCTCTCGTCTGCGGATCAGCTTCACACTGCCATCCTTGCAGATCATGACCTCTGCCGGTCTTGGTCTGGAATTGTAAGAAGAACACATGCTGTATCCATATGCTCCTGTATCGAGAATACAAGCCAGATCACCTCTCTGGATCTGAGGAAGCATACGGTCTTTCGCCAGCAGATCACCTGACTCACAGATATTACCGGTGACTGTCTGCTCTTCCATGTCTGTTCTTGGAACAACTTGTCCATTACGAAGCACTTCGATGTCATGCCAGGAATCATACATGGACGGACGTACCAGCACATTCATCCCGACATCTGTTCCTACATATTTCCTGCCTGCATTCTGTTTCACAGCATGGACTCTGCCAAGAATCACACTTCCCTCTGCCACACAGTAACGACCCGGTTCTGATTTGAAAAGCGGTGCTCGTCCGTATTCTGCCACAAATTGATCCAGAATCGGAACCAGACGCTGACGGAAACTCTCCATGTCAAACTCAGCCTCATCATCCAGCTTATGATAGGGAATACCATAACCGCCGCCAAAGTCAATAAATTCCAGATTGGGAAATCTCTCTGCGATACGAAGCAGATTGGAAACAGCCTTCAAATATGGTTCAGGGTCCATAAACAGAGAACCGATATGCTGATTGATTCCTGCAATAGTCAGTTGATATCTGGCTGCGATTTCAAAAATCTGGTCGATATCTTCCTCTGAAATACCGAATTTCGTCTTTTTACCGGCTGTTACGACCTTCTCATGATGTCCGGCACCAACGCCAGGATTGAGACGAACTGCACACTTGCTGCCCGGATTCAGAGAACCGTATAACTCCAACTGCGCCAGACTGTCAAGACTGGTCATAACACCAATCGAGATTGCCTCTTTCAATTCTTCCTCTGATACGTTGTTTGGTACATAGAAAATGCGGTCTGTGGGAAAGCCTGCCTTTTGCAGCATACGAATCTCGCCGATGCTCATGGCATCACAGTTATTGCCTTCTTCCAGCGCAAGTTTCAATATATGGATGTTGGTATTGGCCTTTACAGAATAATTCGCTGTATAGGGATATTTTGTAATGACTTTTGCCACTGCATCCATATGCCTGCGAATGATTTCTTCATTATATACATATAAAGGTGTTCCATACTCCTGTGCGATTTTCTCAGGATCATTGCCCTTGAAAAAATCTACCTGATTAATATAGGATTCCATCTTTTCTCCTTTGCGAATGTATTTTTACAGTAAATGTGCTCTTAATTCTTCTCCGCTTAATGGACTGAGGTATGCAGGTGCAATATCAAATACTGTCTTGCAGCCTGTCTGTCCTTCCTGGTGAAGTCTGTTGATGGCTCTTGCATATGCTACGATAACGGAAGATGTAAATTCCGGGTTGGAATCCAGCTTCAGGCTATACTCAATTACATGCTTGTTCTCTTTATTCCAGCCTGTCACACCTGTACGGAATACAAAACCACCATGAGGAATACCGCTGTGGTCGCGCTCTAATTCTTCCTCTGTAATGAAGTGAACTGTTGTGTCATAATCAGCAAAATAGTTAGGCATTGTCTTGATATCGTTCTCGATCTGTGCCAGGTCTGCGCCTTCCTCTGCTACTACGAAGCACTCTCTTGTATGCTTCTGTCTGGTCGTCAGTTCAGGATTCTCGCCATTACGAACAGCGTCTAATGCGGACTGAACAGGAATTGTATACTGCTTGCCATTCTTTACACCCTTGATACGGCGGATGGCATCAGAATGTCCCTGGCTTACGCCTTTTCCCCAGAAAGTATAATCGTTGCCTTCAGGCAAAATGCAGTTGGCATATAAACGGTTCAGGGAGAACATTCCAGGGTCCCAGCCTGCTGAAATCAATGCAATATGACCGTTCTCCTTTGCCACCTTATCAACATTTGCAAAATGCTGTGGGATATTGGCATGTGTGTCAAAGCTGTCGATAACATTGAAGTATTTCGCATACTCCGGTGTCTGATGAGGTAAATCTGTCGCACTGCCGCCGCAGATAACCAGCACATCGATCTCGTCCTTATGAGCCTCTGCTTCATCCACACGATATACAGGTACCCCCGGTGTCTGGATCTTAACAGTAGCAGGATCACGTCTGGTGAAAACTGCCTTCAATTCTATATCTGCGTTCTGACGAACTGCACACTCTATACCCTTACCAAGGTTGCCATAGCCTAAAATTCCTAATCTCATTGTCATGTCTCCTTTATATTAATATTTTAGTAGTACTGATTAGTACCACTTATATTCGTTCATGCAATATATTCTACTGATTTGTACGTTATCTGTCAATTGGTTTATAAAAAATAATGACTTTCTTCTCCATATCCACTCTTGCCATGGTTCCGTACTGCAAGGCACAACGAGGTGTGGCATGTCCAAAATTAACATTATATACAATAGGGAGCTGGTCATTATTCACTGTCTTTTTCCATATATCCTTATATTCCTCATAAAAGGCCTCATCCTGTGGCTTTCCTACAATAACTCCTGCAACGACATCAAACACACCTCTATCCTTTAATGCCTTCAACTCTTTTTCAAAAAGTGCGGGCTGTGGCTTTTCCTCACAAGTCTCTACGAACAGTATCTTTCCTGTCCATTCTTCTCTGGGAGGAAATATCCCATACTTCTCACATACAGCCTTTTCATCGGCATATCGTGTCGTAGTCAGAATGTCGTATAAACTCTCCAGACATCCACCTAATAACCTTCCCTCAAATACCTTTTTGCCCTGCAATAATTCATAGCCTCTCACTTCTTTATGGCTTATTCGATCCGTTCCTGCTGCCGCTCTTGAGAAATCCGTCCTCTCCTCATACCAGACTTCACTGGATGCAATCTCTTCATATTCCTTTCCCTCTAAATAACTCTCAAAAGCTCTCCTGCTATAGGGCAGCATTTCATTTGCAATTTCCCCCAGGTCACAAATAAAGTTCGGACCATAGTAGGTAGATAACCCTAACCGATAAAACATGAGATGATTCACCGTTGTATCAGAAAAGCCAGTAAACAGCTTCGGATGCGCCTGCACTGCATTCACAAATTCCCTGTCTTCCATTAAATAAGGTAATAACCGATACGTATCATCACCACCAATTGCGCAGATAATACCTGCTATCGTATCATCAAGAAAAGCCGACTTTAAATCCGCTGCCCTCGCCTCCGGGTGGTCTTTCAGATACTCCACACCCTTCAAAGCATTTGGCATAAAAACCGGCTCCAATCCATATTCTCTTAAACGCCTCACGCCAATTTCTATATTGTGGCTGCAATATTCCTCACCAAGCATACCACTGGATAAACTGACAATTGCTACCTTATCACCACGTCTTAACTTTCTCGCCTGCTGCATATGGAACCTCCCACTTTACTAAATGTTTCCATAAAATATTTTGAAAAAGACCAATACCGAAGTACTGGTCTCAAACTTGCTTTTGTAAGATACATTTTATTATAATTTTTTCAAAAATTCCTCTGGTAAGATTACTTTCACTCTTGAATTTGCAAAATCTGCCGGATTTCTTGTTACAATATAATCTGCCATAGACTCAACTGCACATTTTTCCAAAATTTTTTTAGCATTATCAGCATATGGTTCTCTATTAGCTAATGCATCTATAATGATATTTGTATCAACCAATACTACCATATTTTTTCTCCCTTGCTTCTTCTAATTCCTTATCCGCATCAAAATCTGCCGGTAGTCTTCCACTGAACTTTAAAATATTCTGGAGTGCTTCCATTGCCTGTTTCTTATCATCAGACTTGTTAGATGACATTTCTTCAATATTCTCAAGAATATTAAGCACATAAAACATATTGTCATCTGGTATACGTTCTATTAACGCAACAGCACGTTCTTTCATTTGTGTCATCGACCACCACTCCTTCCTTTTCTTTTATCATACTGTAAGTTTTATCACATTGCAATTATTTATTTGCCACCATATGAGACTTTCCCCATATTTCATTTTGGTAAATAAATGCTCACTCCGCTACCAAATAAAATAATGCAATCCCCAGGCGGTGTCAGCCCGCCGTCCCCCCCTCCATCCCTTTTCATACACTTGCAATAGACAGCACCGCCTCGGTGCGGCTCGCCATCTTGTATGTAAATAGCAAGAAAACACAGAATGTTTCATAAGAAGACCCTCTGCGAGTGTCGGTACTTAGGGCGCAGGAGCTGATAAGCTCATGCACCCTTATGTACCGCTACATCGAGCAGCGGAGTGAAAACGTGTCTTCGAATGAAATATCTGCGCTTTCTTGAAATAAACTATATCTGGCGAGCCACACCGAGGCGGTGCGTCCCTATTTACTGTATAAACATATTGGAGTAGCCCATCAGGCTCTCATCCACTTCTCTGGCACACTCCCTGCCTTGTCTGATTGCCTTGACTACCAGAGACTGTCCCGTATGCATATCCCCGGCAGTGAAAATATTATCCACGCTGGTCTTGTACTTACCGGCTTCTGTCTTGACATTGCTTCTTCCATCAACAGCTACCTTGAAAGCATCCGTTACATACTTCTGGCTTCCAAGGAAACCTGCTGCAATCAGTACAATCTGTGCCTCCAGAATCTGCTCGCTGTCAGGAATCTCCTTCATGTTCATTCTGCCTGTCTCAGGGTCTTTCTCCCAGGCAAGCTTCACGATCTTAACAGCACTGAGATTACCATTCTTATCCTTAATAAATTCCTTTACAGTAGATTCATAGATTCTCGGATCATGTCCGAACATGGCAATTGCCTCTTCCTGACCATAATCTGTCTTGCAGATCTTAGGCCATTCAGGCCATGGATTGTTGGCAGCCCGATGATCTGGAGCCTTTGGCATCATCTCGATCTGTGTCACGGACTTCGCACCCAGACGAATTGATGTACCAACACAGTCGTTGCCTGTATCACCACCTCCGATAATAACTATGTGCTTATCCTTGGTAGATACGAAATTGCCGTCCTTTAAGTTGGAATCCAGCAGACTCTTTGTTACGCCCTTTAAGAAATCTACTGCGAAATAAATGCCTTTTGCATCTCTGCCCGGTGCTTTGATATCTCTTGGATTGGAAGCACCACAGCACAGTACTACTCTGTCAAAACCATCTAAGAGTTTCCTGCTCTTTGCATCCTTACCGATATCTGTATTGGTAACGAACTTTACGCCCTCTTCTTCCATGATCCTGATCTTACGGTCAATGATGTGCTTCTCCAGCTTCATGTTAGGAATGCCGTACATCAGTAAGCCGCCTACTCTGTCACTTCTTTCAAAGACTGTAACATTGTGGCCACGCTTGTTGAGCTGATCTGCTACAGCCAGTCCGGAAGGACCGCTTCCGATAACGGCTACCTTCTTATTGGTACGAACCTTGGGAGGCTTTGCACAGGCATAGCCTTTTTCATAAGCGTTCTCGATAATGGCATATTCGTTCTCCTTGGTTGCCACAGCATCACCGTTCAAGCCACAAGTGCAGGCATTCTCACATAACGCAGGACACACTCTGGAAGTAAACTCCGGGAAATTGTTTGTCTTTTTCAGACGGTTATAAGCACGTTCCCAATTGCCACTGTAAGCCAGATCGTTCCATTCAGGAACCAGATTATGCAAAGGACATCCTGAAGTCATACCTGCAATGGTCATACCAGCCTGACAGAAGGGTACGCCACAGTCCATGCAGCGTGCTCCCTGTTTGCTCTGTTCCTCCATAGATAAGTGTGTATGGAATTCATTAAAATGCTTGATTCTCTCCTTAGGTGCCTCAGCCTTGGAGGTTTTTCTTTCATATTCTAAAAATCCTGTTGGTTTTCCCATCTCTATACCTCCGTTATTTCCTTGTGTTTGCATAGAATGCTTCAATCTGTGCCTGTTCAGCGCTTAAGCCTTTTTCCTCCATCTGTACGATGGTCTTTAACATTCTATCGTAGTCATAAGGAATGATCTTCTTGAATTTAGGCAGGTATTCACCGAAGTTCTCCAGAATCTTCTTACCTTTCTCAGAATTGGTCAGGGCAACGTGCTCCTGAATCATATCCTTTAATTCGATGACATCATATTTGTTGGTAATCTCACTCATGGATACCATCTCTTTGTTGACTCTCATGTACAGGTCATTGTCTTCATCCATGACATAAGCAATACCGCCGCTCATGCCTGCTGCAAAGTTCTTACCTGTTGTACCAAGCACAACCACACGTCCACCTGTCATGTATTCACAGCCATGATCGCCCACGCCTTCCACAACAGCGATTGCACCGGAGTTACGTACACAGAAACGTTCACCTGCCACACCATTGATGAATGCCTTACCACTGGTCGCACCATAGAGAGCTACGTTACCGATGATGATATTCTCGTCCTGCTTAAATGTGCTTCCCTTAGGCGGATATACAATCAATTTACCACCGGAAAGCCCTTTGCCGAAATAATCATTGGAATCGCCGACCAGCTCCAGTGTCAGCCCCTTTGGAATAAATGCACCAAAACTCTGTCCGCCAGCGCCATTACACAATACCCTGAAAGTATCTTCCTCTAAGGTATCGCCAAATTTCCTGGTGATTTCAGAACCAAGAATTGTACCAAAGGCTCTATCCGTATTCATAACATCAACTTCAATGCTGCGCTTCTGACCTGTCTGGAGTGCTTTATCAAGTTGTTTTAAGAGCACTCTCTCATCCATGGTCTTCTCTAATTCAAAGTCATATACCTGCTTCGGATCAAATACCGCCTTTTCCTTTGTATAAGGATTGCTCAGAATCTGTGACAGATCAAGCTTAGGTGTTCCCTCCGGAAGCTTATCCTTCACTTTCAACAGATCTGTTCTGCCGACTAATTCATCCACTGTTCTGACACCCAGGGCAGCCATATATTCACGAAGCTCCTGTGCAATGAACTTCATGAAGTTCATAACATATTCCGGCTTACCTTTGAAACGCTTACGAAGCTCAGGATTCTGTGTTGCAATACCTACAGGACAGGTATCCAGGTTGCATACACGCATCATGACGCAGCCCATAGTTACAAGCGGAGCAGTTGCAAAGCCGAATTCCTCTGCACCGAGCATAGCTGCGATTGCTACATCACGACCGCTCATCAGCTTACCATCTGTCTCGATACGAACCTTATTACGAAGTCCGTTCTGGATCAGAGTCTGATGTGTCTCTGCTACACCAAGCTCCCATGGAAGACCTGCATTGTGAATAGAGCTCTTAGGCGCTGCACCTGTACCGCCATCATAGCCGGAAATCAATACGACCTGCGCACCAGCCTTGGCAACACCGGCTGCGACTGTACCTACGCCAGCCTCAGATACCAGCTTGACACTGATTCTTGCTGCTGTATTTGAGTTCTTCAAGTCATAAATCAACTGTGCCAAGTCCTCAATTGAATAGATATCATGATGAGGTGGCGGTGAGATCAGACCTACACCAGGCGTTGAATGTCTGGTCTTGGCAACCCAGGGATAAACCTTACCTGCGGGCAGATGTCCACCTTCACCGGGCTTAGCTCCCTGTGCCATCTTGATCTGAATCTCCTGTGCGCTGACCAGATATCTGCTGGTAACACCGAAACGTCCACTGGCTACCTGCTTGATCGCAGAACATCTGTTAAGTCCGTCAGCACCTATCTCCATTCTGTCAAGGTCTTCACCACCTTCACCACTGTTGGATTTACCATGCAGGGTGTTCATGGCGATTGCCAGAGTCTCATGCGCTTCTTTGGAAATAGAACCATAGGACATCGCACCTGTCTTGAAACGGGTCACGATACTCTCTACACTCTCAACTTCATCAATCGGAACGCCTTTTTCAGGATAATTAAAGTCCATCAGACCACGCAGGTTCTTGATACTTGTCTCATCATTAACAAGCTTCGTATATTCCTTGAACATCTCATAATTGCCCAGTCTTGTAGACTGCTGTAACATATGGATGGTTGCAGGATTGTACAGATGCTCTTCTGCACCGCTTCTTGCCTTATGCTGTCCCGGATTATCCAGAGTCAGGTCTGTTGCCAGTCCCAATGGATCAAATGCCAGTGAATGAAGGTCATCTACCTGCTTCTCAATATCCTTTATGGACAGACCACCTACCCTACAGACAGTATTGGTAAAGTATTTATCGATTACTTCCGCATTCAAACCGATTGCTTCAAAGATCTGTGATCCCTGATAGGACTGGATTGTGGAAATACCCATCTTGGAGGCAATCTTAACGATTCCATGAAGCACTGCATTATTGTAATCATCTACTGCTGCATGATAGTCCTTATCCAGCATACCTGTCTCGATCAGCTCCTTGATAGATTCCTGAGCCAGATATGGGTTGACTGCACAGGCACCATAGCCTAACAGTGTAGCAAAATCATGTACTTCTCTTGGTTCTGCGGATTCGATGATCAACGCTACACTCGTTCTCTTCTTGGTACGTACCAGGTGTTTCTGCATTGCTGATACAGCCAACAGAGAAGGAATCGCTACATGGTTCTCATCTACGCCACGATCAGACAGGATAATGATATTTGCACCATCACGGTATGCTCTGTCTACTTCTACATACAGTCTGTCGATTGCACGCTCCAGACTTGTGTTCTTATAGTAAATAATAGGAATCTCAACTACCTGGAAGCCATCCTTCTTCATATTCTTGATCTTCAAAAGGTCAGTAGATGTCAGGATTGGGTTGTTTACCTTCAATACGTGGCAGTTCTGCTCACAATCCTCCAGCAGGTTGCCGTCTTTTCCAATGTAAACACTGGTGGAGGTAACGACCTCTTCACGTATCGCATCAATAGGCGGGTTCGTTACCTGTGCGAACAGCTGCTTGAAATAATGGAACAGTGGATGATGGGTCTTTGCCAGTACCGGAAGTGGTGTATCTACGCCCATTGCTGCAATAGACTCTGCACCATTTCTCGCCATAGGAAGGATACTTGTCTTCAATTCCTCATAGGTATAACCGAATGCCTTCTGCATTCTCTGACGCTCTACATAGGAGAACTCAGGTACTTTCATATTTGGGATTTTAAGCTCTCTAAGCTCTACCAGGTTGGAATCCAGCCATGCACCATAAGGACGGCGCTTCGCATATTTTTCCTTCAGAGTATCATCATCTACCACTTCGCCTTTTACAGTATCGACCAGAAGCATCTTGCCCGGACGAAGTCTGTCCTTCTTCACGATCTTGGTCGGGTCAACAGGAAGAACACCGACTTCTGAGGAAAGGATCAACTGGTCATCAGAAGTAATATAATAACGGGAAGGACGCAGACCATTACGGTCAAGTACCGCACCCATGATATCACCATCGGAAAAGACAATAGATGCAGGACCGTCCCACGGCTCCATCATCGTTGCGTAGTACTGATAGAAGTCTTTCTTGCTCTGAGACATGGTCTTGTTGTTAGCCCATGGTTCAGGAATCGTAATCATTACTGCAAGTGGAAGATCCATACCACTCATAACCAGGAATTCCAGTGTGTTGTCCAGCATAGCAGAGTCAGAGCCCTGTGCATTGACAACAGGGAGAATCTTGTGGAACTCACCCTTTAAATGATCAGATGCCATATTCTCTTCACGGGCGATCATCTTATCCACATTACCACGAATGGTATTGATCTCACCATTATGTACGATAAATCTGTTCGGATGTGCACGCTCCCAGCTCGGATTGGTGTTTGTAGAGAAACGTGAGTGAACCATTGCAATCGCTGATTCATAATCCTCGCTCTGCAGATCCGTAAAGAAAGAGCGGAGCTGTTTTACAAGGAACATGCCCTTGTATACAATTGTACGGCTGTTAAGAGATACCACATAGGTATTATCGGAACTCTGTTCAAATACTCTTCTTGCAATATAGAGCTTTCTGTCAAAGTCCAGTCCTTTCTCAACATCTGCCGGTTTCTTGATGAATGCCTGCATAATGTAAGGCATACATTCTACTGCCTTATGTCCCAGTACGGAAGGTACACAGGGAACTTCACGCCAGCCAAGGAATTCCAGCCCTTCCTTCTCTACGATGATCTCAAGCATCTTCTTCGCCTGATTACGTTTCAGTTCATCCTGCGGGAAGAAGAACATACCGATACCGTATTCGCGCTCTCCTCCAAGTTCAATGCCAAGAGGCTTGGTTACCCTGGAAAAGAATTTGTGGCTGATCTGTACCAGAATACCAACACCGTCACCAGTCTTGCCTTCTGCATCTTTACCGGCTCTGTGCTCCAGATTCTCTACGATTCTGAGGGCATTTTCAACCGTTTCACGGCTCTTCGTACCTTTGATGTTTACAACAGCACCAATACCACAGTTGTCATGTTCAAATTCTGCTCTGTGAAGCGGTGCTTCGGGAACATTCATTTTTGCATCAAACATCTTGCTTTCTCCTTTTCTTTCTATGTACCACGGGTACATTTTTCTAACTTCAAAATCTATGCAGTGCTTTGATTTTTCTAACTATACACCTTAGTTTTTTCCTTGTAAACAGGGCGTTTTCTGCAAATTGTCAGATTGTTTGACAATATGTGTGTTCTGTATAAAATAGTCAGATAAAACAATAAAAAAGGCAACCAAAAATACGCTATATTAAACCGCCTTTGGTTACCTTGTTCGCTATATTAGATTTTTTACGTTTTCATCATTATAAAAAAAAATTTTTCATTTGTAAAGAGTAAATTTATAATTTGTGCGTTTTCCTGTTCTGTTCATGTATTATCTGGTCTTTCCATATAACAGCGCTGTCAGCACTGCTGATAACAATAAAAAAAATACAAGAAACGGTATATACAGCAATGCAGAACTGCCACCCATCAGGCTGGATACTACGAATACTACAATATTCGCTGCCATATGAAATACCAGCGGTGCTGCAAAGCTCTTCACCCACTCATAGCACAGTGCCAACAGCACTCCCATGCATAATGCATATACGAACTGCGCCAGATTACCATGAAAACCGGCAAACAACACTGCTGTCACAATTACACTCAGAGGGATTCCAAAGAATCTGCGCATACGGGTATATGTCAGTCCTCTGAATACGACTTCTTCTACAAAAGGAGAAATCAGTCCATACAGAATCAGTCCAAGCCATATGGGAACAGAATACTGGATAGCTTCTACCTTCTGATAACCCGGTGACTGTATCTGTATGATTCCAGCCAGAATGTTAAACGCCAAAGCCGAAGTGATTCCAAGTGATGCAGACAGTGCCAGAGGTACTGCCTTATCTTTGTCTGCTTTCACTCCATTCTTCATCCATGCACAGAACTGCCTGAAAAAACTGCTGTCAATGTCAATCTCGCCAATTACATTTACTTCCTTGAGGAAGTCATTCATCAGAAATGCAACAGCGAAGATGCTCGCCAATGCATTGAGCACCGCATTGATCTGATTACTGTGAACCATTACCCATTCTGCCATGGAGCTGATTGGAACCGATATGACCAGTAAGGATAATAACAGCAATGCCGCAGTCTTAATGACCATATACAGAATGAACGGTTTGAGGATATACCATGCCTTTTCCAGTGGATGTGTACGCTTTTGCTGTACTTTAGGTTCTCTGGGAGCTTTTAATCTTCTGCTCATAGGCTTCCCTGCAGCAAAAGTCTCTGCAGCTCCTCTACTGTATCTACAATATAGTCTGCGCCTGCATCCTCCAATTCATGCTCACCGGCATAGCCGAAGCTTACGCCGATTCCCGTCAGTCCATGAGCTCTCGCTCCCTGAATGTCGAACTTGCGGTCACCGACCATGGCGACATCTTCCTTCTCATATACAGAAGGAACCAACTGTTTGAGTGCTTCTTCTACAACTGCTTCCTTCGTTGCAAATCTGCCATCAAACTCGCTTCCCACTACGGTATCAAAATACTGTGCGATCTCAAAGTGCTCCAGAATCCTGATAACCAGAGGTCTTGGTTTGCTGGACGCAATGGAAACTCTGCGTCCGGCATCCTTCAGAGCCTTTAATAATTCAGGGATTCCTTCTATGATCTCATTTTCAAAGATACCCTTCTCATCGAATCTCTCATGATACTTGTCTATGGCACGCTTAATCTGTTCGTCATCAAAGCCATAGAATTCCCTGAAGCTGTCTGTCAGAGGCGGACCGATAAAGGGCTCCAGTTTGTCCAGATCGGGTTCTTCGATTCCCGCATCCGCCAGTGCATACTGCACGCAGCTTGTGATTCCTGTCTTAGGGTCTGTCAGTGTCCCATCCAGATCAAATAAAACATACTGAAACATATATTAATATACCTTTTCTATTCTCTGCAGAGCCTTCTCGCCTTCTTCTGTCAGAGCCTTGAACTCGTCAATTGTCTGACGTACTCTGGGCAGAGCTTCCTGCTTGTAGTTGCTGATGTCTTCCAGCGCTGCAAAAGTATCTGCAAAAGCCTGCTTCATTGTATCAATGGAAATATTGGATTCAATAGCCTGCTTCTGAATCTCTGCGCCCTGATCCTTTAACATCTTGGAGGTGGCAGCGATCATATTGTTGGTCGTCTCATTTAAGAGATTTACTTTCTCTAATACGATCTTCTGGTGGTACAGAGCACTTGCTACTGTAACTGCTACACGCAGAGCAGATACGGTTACTGTCTTGGCACGTTCTACGGAACGGATCAGCTCCAGGTTATTTCTGCGGATAATCTCCATTGCAACAATACCCTGCTGATTTACAGCCAGCATCTGTTCAAAGTCAAGGAGTCTCTGTCTGAGTGGAAGCAGGATTTCTTCCTCTACGAACTTCACTCTGTCAGGGTCTGTGCCATCTGCCTTTGCTTTCTCAATGGCATTTGTTAAATATTCGTCAAGCTGTGTGCCCATTTCCACTTTTTCATTTAACTGCTTAGTGAGGTCACGCATGGATGCCTGTTCCAGCTCCAGTGTTGTGTTGTCATTTCTAAGGGAAGTCTCTCCCTTATCCAGTGACTTGATGATATCGCCGATTGCCTTGTCAGAGTCTTCAAACTTGGTGAAATATCTTCTTACAGGGTTGAAAATCTTACCCAAAGGACCAGTCTTCATGAAATCAATTGCAGAAGGATCCAGATCTTTCATCTCAATAGTCAGATCTTCCAGTCCCTTAGCTACATCTGCGCTGGCTCCCCCGAAATTACCCAGATCACCAACCTTAGTCTTTAACAGTTCATTCTTGGTTGCAGAATCCTTGACCAGGTCTGCACCAAATGTCTCGATTGCTGTTGTCAGTTCTTTTCTTTCATCAAAAGAATTCAAATCTACTGTAAGGAAAGCATCTGCATTCTTACCAGCAACCTCTGCGATAGCCTCTTTTCTCTCCGGAAGTGGAGCAAGCTCTGCCTTTACCTGTTCTTTAATTGCCGCTTCATCCGGCATATCCAATGAAAATCCCATATTGTCCTCCTTATAAATTCGCATTAAACAAGTTCTTAATCTTATATACTACATCATCTGTGTCAGCATTGATGCTGGCTGCTTCATTGATTGCAGATATCTGGGAAAGGGCATCGATATCTGCATTATAACCGATGGTATACACAGGAATATTAAGCGCATCCAGCGGTTCTCTGATATCAGACAGGTCATAGCCACGGTTGCTCTGTCCATCTGATAATACGAAGAGCATCGGCTTTGCCTCCGGATATTCCGCCATTGCTTCCTGCAGCAAGTGGATACCTACTATAATTCCATCAAAAGTAGCTGTACCGCCGCCTGTCTCAAGGCTCTCTACACCGCCCTTGAAAGCAGACTGATGATTCAGGTCAAATTTTCCAACAGGTACATTGACTGTGACGTCGTCACTATAGGAAACCAATCCTACATAATTGTCTTTTCCAATGTACTTCATACCATTGATCAGAGACTGGCGAAGCATGTTGATGGGTTCTCCATCCATACTTCCTGATACATCCGCCACGAATACGGCAATGACCGGCTTACCGTTATCCTTCTCTTCTTTCCAGAGTTCCTGGGCATTGAGAAGATCATCTCCTGATACATCTCTTTGTTCACAGATATAATCATCCATGCCATTAAAACCATACTCTGTTGCCAATGCCTGCGCTTCATCTGTCAGACAGTAATCAGCAAACATCTGCAGGATCTGGAGCTTATCATCACTGATATTGCCCACTGCATAGAGTGGTCCGTCATGACGGAAGCCAAATGGAACCGCCTTATATTTTCTCTGCAACTCCTTATCATTCTGATAAGCCTGATATTCATAGATCAGACCTGTCAGAGAACCTGATTCTACGGCAGTCTTCATCTGCGGCGTATTATATGCAACAAAAGGCACATTAGCCTGGAATGTCTGGAAACCTGCTACCGCCTCATCACTTAACGGATCAGACGGGCTATAGGTCTGCAATGTGCTAATCAGGAAGTTCAGGCCTGTAGAGCTGGCATAAGGGTTCGTATATCCCATGGTAATCTCGCCATTGGCAGTTGCTTCTACAACCGTCTTCAGATTCAGGGCTCCATATTTCTTCATCAGCTCATCATACGTATCATTCTGGAACATCAGAATCGGCACATTGCCAACCAGTCTCTCTGCCACGGTCTGTACACGCACATCATCCGCTTCCAGCATCTTTCCCCAGAATGCATTGGATGGTGAGAATCCATCAGGTACATATTTGCCGGTGGCAATATATTCCATGGCAAGTCCCGAAGTGACATTTCTGATCCTGACAGATACATCCTGGCCGTTCACCTGCATATCTTCACGGTTGAACTTCTCTGCCATTTCATTCATCCAGCCATCCTTATCAGAGCCTGAACGCTCCGGCGCTGTAAAAATCTCCACATACAGGCCGGAATCCTCATTTACGGTAATCTCGTTCTTGTCAATGTCAGGAAGCTCATCCTCTTCCTGTGTGTCCAGCAGGTCAACCTGTGATTTCACGGGATCCGCATACGTCACCTCAATGTTACGCAGCATCTTGTCTATACTGGTCGTAGCGGATTCCGTACTGATTGTCTTGGCAGATTTGCCAATATTTCTCGTTGCATTGATACCGGCAAGTGCCAGTGCAAACACAACTACGGCAATCACAATGACCAGTATCGTTGTCTTACTGTTGCTTCTCTTCAATTGTATACTCCTTCCTCTCCCCTGATATAATATCAGTTCTGATAGTACTCTATCTGCTTAATCAAGGTATCAATCTCTGCGTATGCCTTGATTCCTGCCGCATCTACTGCCTCTGAGGCTGCAAGCTCAATCCTGAGTTCATCCAGCTTGTAAATAAGCCCTTCATTCTGATTGCGTTTTTCCTTGACAGCCGCAATGTTCTTATTATACAGTTCCAGCTGCTGTATCTGGATATCATCCGGTATATCGTCATGCTTGTAATTCTGCAGTCTGGCATAGACACCATCATCAATTACCTTCATGCGGTTAAGCATATTCACCATATTCGCCAATATGGTATCCTGTGCAGCCTTGGCAATGGAATCAAACTTCTGATAAGTCAGACTGCCCTTCTCGAATTTGCGGTCCAGCACTTCATCCACACCGGCCTGCATCTTCTCACATTTATCCAGCTCATCCAGACTAGCCCTGGCTACCTGTCCAAAGACTCCACTTCCAAGATAATGCTTCATCTCCTGTCTGATACCCTCTACGGAATACTGATTCGTACCAATTAATTTTACATCATTCTTCTGTGATATTGTCTTGTAATTATATGCTACCATTCCCGCAGGCATCATGATTCCCAATGTCAGGGACAATGCGGCCTTGACTGCACTGGCATCCACAATACTGAGTCCCAGCAGCCCCGGCGAGAACAACACGACAAAACCTATGAGAAAACCAAGGTTTCCAAATATTAACTTCTTTATTTTCTTCTTTTTCATGTGCTCACCTCTATATGAAGTCGTCCAGGCGACTCTAAACAAGCTCCATTATATGCTATAATGGGCAAACTTGCAAGGTTACAGCCCGATTTCCTGTGCTAAAGCGAAAGAGTAAATGATCCGCTCTTTTACATGCGCCCCGGTAATCTGTTCCAGCGCTCTCTGATAATAATCCAGCTGTGTCCGGTATCGCTTCTCCAGCTCTATCGCCTGTTCCACCCTGTCCGTCTTATAATCTGCAATGACCAGCTCCCCATCTTCATAGAAAAATACATCAATCACACCCTGTATCAATACTGTCTCTTCCGAAGGATACTGCTCTTTTAATTCATGCGCCGGCAATCCCAGTACAAAGGGCTGCTCTCTGTACAGCTCTCCCCTTTCCTTGGCTGATATCATTCTCTTTGCCAGATTGGAATGGAAGAATGACGCAATACGGGCAGTATTTACACAGGCAATGTCCTCTTTCTGTACTCTGCCTTCTGCAATCCATGTCTGCATCTCGCCCCATATTTTCCCCATATAGACTTTATCTGACGGAACATTCTGATAAGATGCATCAAAAGACAATAATTCCATGACCTTGTGCACTGCAGTACCGTATTGTGTTCCCTGCACTGCCTCTTCTCCCGATATAAAGCGGGGAATGTATGGCTCTCTTGCAGTTACGATTAATTCTGCTGCCGGCTCTGCCTCTTCCTCGAAGGCTGCCTTTTTCAGCTCTGATACGGTAGTCTTGACTGTCAGCCCCTCCAGATATGCATAAGGGTACTGGAAATTCAGTTTATCGGAAAGCTTCTGTTCCAGCTGTGTATCTGCATATTGCGCGGTATGTGATAAAGCCTCCTCAAGCATAGCTGCCTTACCGGTTTCTTTCACCTTTTTCTCCAGTGAATTATCCTCCTGCCACAACCTGATCTGTAAGGGAATCTCCCCATAAGGTAACTGATGCTTCTCATATGGCAGTCCTCTCTCTTCCAACAGGGATTCCATATCTCTGTGACGCATCAATGCAGACAGGATCATATCAAAATAGCAGGCTGAACCCATCACTACAGAAAAAGGCAGTTTCTGTGCATTTTCCATAGTAAGGTAGAGTCTGTCGGATAACTTCTTATCCAGCTTCTCACCCTGATAAGCGGTCAAAATCAGCTTCTCCTTGGCACGGGTCAATGCTACGTAGAGTACACGCAGGTCTTCGCCTCTGGTGTCCTCTTTCATTCTCTGTGCCACTACATTTTTACGCATTGTCTTCCTTCTGGTGCGCATGACAGGGTCTATGCAGTCTACACCAATACCTAGCTCCACATCCATCAGAATTGATGCCCTGGCATCCATCTGATTGAACTGCTTCGCCAGTCCGCATACAAAGCAGATAGGAAATTCCAGACCTTTACTCTTGTGAATCGTCATTACTCTGACAACATCCGCACTCTCATCCAGAATGTTGGCTTCGCCAAAATCCACTTCCTGTTCCTGCATAGTCTCCAGATATCGTATGAAATGAAAAAGTCCATAGAAGGAGGTCTTCTCAAAATTACCTGCCCGCTCCAAAAGTAATGCAATATTCGCCTGTCTCTGATCTCCTCCCGGCATAGAACTGACATATGTGTCATATCCTGTGTCCTGTATCAAAAAGCCCAGAAGTTCCTTGATTGGTGTATATGCCACCATCCTGCGGTACTGTTCCAGCTTCTGTAATAAAAACGTCAGCTTCTGTATCAATATCTCATCATATACAGTGCCATCCTGTGCAGGAGGCTCCTTGCAGTATTGGCATATCTCTTCATATAAGAACTGCTTATCTGCAGTTTTTTTCATTTTTTCCTTTTTTTCTTTTGCCGCACACCGAAGCATTGCTACCTCTGCTTCCGTTATATCAAAGCACGGTAATTTCAGTACACCATATAAAGGGATATCCTGTAGCGGGTTGTCCAGTACTCGAAGCAGATTCACGATTCCCTGAATCTCCAGCGTCTGAAAATACCCCGTCTTGCTCGTAATGTGCACAGGGATTCCTTTCTGAGTCAGAATCCTTCTGAAGTCCTCATCCCACCCTGTCGTAGCTCGAAACAACAGTACAATATCAGAATATTTCGCCGGGCGCTGTTCCCCCGTCTGATCGTCCGTCACCGGGAAATGCCCTACCAGCTCCTGAATCCTCTCTGCCACCATGACAGCTTCCTTCTCCTTCTCTGTCATAGGCTGTGATTCATCTTCTGAATCCGTTGCGATCAGAAGCTCTGTCGCATATTGTCCGGCATCCTGCGGTTCTACATAAGAAGCGCCTGCATACAGAGCTGCATTCTCATCATATTCCACATTACCTACTTCTTTTGCCATAAGTTGTCCACATAGGAAATTCGTCGCTTCTGTCACTTCCCTACGGCTTCTGAAGTTCCTGCTCAAGTCAATGCGGACTCTGTCTTTTACATCTTCTCCTGTCTTATAGGTATCATATTTCTCCATGAAGATCTCAGGTCTTGCCAGACGAAATTTATAGATACTCTGCTTCACATCTCCTACCATGAAACGATTATAGTGCCCTTTATCCTCACCAGAGATGCTGCGAAGCAGAAGCTCCTGTACTTCATTGGAATCCTGATACTCGTCAATCATGATCTCTTCAAAATAATCCTGCAATTCCAGTGCTGTCTCTCTTGGTTTTAATTCACCGTTATCGTCTTTGGTCAGCAGAATCTCCAGTGCAAAATGCTCCATATCCGAGAAATCCACAAGATTCTTATCTCTTTTGGCTGCATCCAGCCTTTCCTTGAAGGAAAGCGTCAGCGTGACCAGTTCATCCACTGCCTTCTGGCAGACAGACATATCCGCCAGCATATCTTCCGGTGAAATAGGAAACAATGTCTTCTTCAAGTCTGCGATGCTTTTCTTCACTTCATCGCGGATTGCCTTTACCATATCCTTTCTGACAGGATCAACATCCTCTGCTTTCTTACGTGACAAAGTGGTAAAGCTGATATAGGTAAAGCTGTCATACAACTGACTGTAATCTCTTGCTTTTCCCATATTTTCCAGCAATTGAAGGTCCGCTTCCAGATTCTCTACGTATTGAACAGGTCCGCCATATCCCTGAGCAATCTCCAATGCCTTATGGATGCGCTTCCTGCACTCTTCCAACACGGTATCCATGTATTTAAGGGCATCCTGATACCATTTTCTGTCATTCAGCTCTTCTACCGACTGCACCTTGTAGTCCTCTCTTCTGGCTTCCAGCCATTCCTCCGGGAAAGGATAACTCATGGAGAAATGATACAGTCTGTAAATGGCTTCTTCAATCTTCTGGTCACTGCTGCCAGTGCTGTAACTGTCTACAAAATGCAGAAACTCCGGGCTTGCTTCCCCATGGGCGTCTTCTAACAGCTTCTCCATCACATCTGCTTCCAGCAGCTTGATCTCGCCCTCATCAGCTACACGGAATCCGGGATCCAGACCTATCTCGTTGAAGTTATTGCGGATAATGAACAGACAGAAAGAATCAATCGTAGTAATCTGCGCATTGTGTATCAGCGCAGACTGCTTCTGCAAGTGTTCGTTCTCAGGATGTTCCTCCAGCCTCTTCTGAATCGCCCTGCTGATACGTTCCCTCATCTGTGCCGCAGCTGCGGAGGTAAAAGTCACAATTAAAAGACGGTCAATATCTACCGGATGTTCTTCATCACATATTTTCCTGATAATTCTCTCTACCAGCACTGCAGTCTTACCGGAACCGGCAGCCGCAGACACCAGAATATTCTTATCCCTGGTATCAATGACCCGTTGCTGATCCGGTGTATACTTTACTGCCATGGTTCTTCCTCCAGTTCTTTCTTCATCTCATCCAAAGCCTCTTCCTGATTCATATCCTGCAATTCTCTCACCAGATCTGCCCCAAGCTTCCCATCAAAGCCACAGATACTGCGGTAACTGCAATACGTACAGGCATTACCCTTGGTCTGCTTATACGGATTCAGTGCAATATCCCCTGCAAGAATCTCACTGCCCAGCTCCCTGATCTTATGGTTTACATAATCTGAAACCACATGAAAATCCTCCTGGGAAAGCACAGAGGATGCCTGAGTAAAGCTGCCATCCTTTTTCTTCGCTACAGGCAGCACTTTGGATTTATCTGTAAAGTCCTTATCCAACAGCTGAATAATCTCTTCCTCATCACTGACCATGCCTGTCATCTTCAACTCTTCCAGAATAGCATCCTGAATCTCCTGTGGGTCAGGCTGTCCCTTATCCGTATCCGTCATCGGGTCGCTGACATGATAGTACAACATGGCTGCCGGGATAACTTTCTTATCCCTGTGTGCCTTTTGCTGCATCTCTACTGCCGCATTCATATATACAACCAGCTGTAGCTGCAATCCATAATAAAGCGCAGCCAGGTCAAACCTGCGGTTACCGGACTTATAATCAATGACCTTCACATAGAGCTTATCCTGCTGCTCACAGGTGTCAATTCTGTCAATACGCCCAATCAGGCGCATCTTCTCTTCCTCAGACAGTGTGATATTCACCGCATCCAGATCTGATGCCATTTCAAAAGACATCTCGAAATTCTCCGGCGTAAAAGCCCCCTGCTGTAACTGATATTGCAGTGTCTGTACAGTCCTGTCAAGAATCCTCTCCATTCTGGTGATCAGATACTCATTTCTCTTACTGCTGTAAAGCACAGTCTCTCCATACGCAGCCGCATAATTCTCCAGACATTCCTTTACCAGCCGTTCCCCGACCTCCTTTGGGAAATCAAACCAGGTATACCCTTCTGTGGGCAATTTATCTGCAAAATTCTCCAATACGGCATGAAATACATTACCCATATCCACAGTCTCAAAGCTGTACTTATCCCGTTCTTCCAGCCCCAGTCCATATTGCAGGAAATGGGCATAGGCACAGGAAGCGAACTTCTCCAGCCTGCTGACGCTGTTATGAAGCACCTGGCCATACAGGAGCCTCGCCAGCTCTTTAGGCAGTTTCCCATTCTCATAGTGGAAAAAGGCAGCCCTCTTCATCTGTTCCAGAATTGGTGCATATTTTTCATTCCTGACATACGTGTCATAAAGTGTCAGGAACAACTTCTTATCTAACTTATCATCTTCTGCCGCATACTGGCGCAACATTCTCACCAGATATTCCATGGCATCCGCAGGTGCATCAATCTGTTCCTCAATATCTCTCAGCTCTGGCTTTTCTATCATCATTTTCGGGAAAAGACGGCACACCATTGCTATGAGATATGCCGGTCTGATGCTCTTACCTTCCGAATCCACCTTGGCATAAGATAACCGCAGATAACGGGTAGGCTTCGTCATCATCAGATACAGATACAGCCTCTGAATATACATCTGCTGTCTCGGAGTGGGTGCCAGTTCAAAATCGGATTCCTGCAAGAATTCCCTGTCAATATCGGAAATAATGCCGCCTTTTGCACCGCTTCGTGGAATGATACCGTCATTTACGCCCATGAAGAACAATGCCTTGATCTCGCAAAGTCTGGTTCTCTCGATATCACCAATTACGACCTTATCCACATTCTGGGGAATCGTTCCTACCTTGATCTCTGCAAAGCCTGCATCCAGAATATCTGCAAATTCCTTTATCGTCATAGTCTCATCACCAAGCAGGCCAATAATCTGTTCCAGAAGTTCCATGACTAAACGATAGATCTGTGCATACTCCTTGGCTTTTACCAGATTGCCCTGCGCAGTGAAAGCATCTTCATACTCAGCCAGCTTATTCTCGATATCTGCCCTCACGATAAAATCATATAATGCCCTGACCAGTGCTTCTCCTGTGGCTTCCTTAATCAGCAACGGCTCCAGCATGTCTGTGATCTGCTGTCGGAGATGATTCAACTGCTCCAGCTCCTGTGCTTCCTCTTCCTGCCGTTTCAGGCGTCTGGTGAATGGCTCATTCCATGCCTTTCTCCCCCGTATTCCCATGGTGCGCACATAGTTCTCCAGTCGGTCAGTCTCCTCCGGAGTGATACCAGAAAGACCACATCTTAGAAAATGAAATACGGCTTCATAGGAATATTCCTGTATGGATACCAGTAACGCACTGCGGATAAACTCAATAAAGGGATTCAGCACCAGCTTGTTGGTCTGATCCAGATAATAGGGGATTCCAAACTTCTCGAACTCTTCCTTTGCCAGATATCCATATCTCTCGATATCCCCTGTAACAACTGCAATATCACGGTAACAGTACCCCTCTTCCCTGATTAACTGCCTGATCGACAGACAGATCTGACGCAGTTCTTCCTTAGGCGTGGAGGCTTCCATAACACGAATGCTGTCCTGCTCCTTCTGATACTCTGTGGTCGGATATCGGAACAGTTCTCTCTCCAGATGGGACAATCCGGGATTATTCACATACCGCTGCACCGTCGCTTCTGTGATCAGAACATCCTCTGCTCTTGCCACACCGGCTTCCTTCGCCTTTTTCTCCAGATCATATATGGTCTTCTTACTCAGGTGAAAAAGCTTCTGCTCGCCATCAGGCTTATAGCAATCCTCCCCAGTGTCAGCAGTGACTGTCACAATGACCTCATTTGCCAGCAGCATCAGCTCCTGGATAACGTTATACTGTATCGGGGTAAAGCCCGTAAACCCATCAAAGGCAATGACACTGTCTGCCACGATGCGGGACTTGGGCAGTACATGACGCAGGCGATCCAGCGTCTCTTCTGTTGTGATATATTTCTCTCTGATATATTGCAGAAATCCTTCATAGAGCAGATGCAGGTCCTTTAATTTATAGGACAGGGCGCCCCTCTTAGAGGAATATTCCACCAGCTGTTCTACTTCCTTCGTACCAAGTCCATACTGCATGAATTCGGAAAGGGCAGACTTCACCTCATGGATGTAGCCTATCTTCTTAATATTCCGCTTCATGACACTAAGGTCATCTTCCAGTCCTGCCGCTACTTTACGCAGTACGAGACTCTTACCGGTATCATCCAATACGGGCTTATCATTGCCGCCTACCTCTTCAAAGATACGGTGAGAAAGCCGTCCGAAGCTCAATACATCAATATTCATGATACCGCTTCTGGGGTGGCGGCGCACCATGTCCAGCTGGGTCTGCATGGTGAACTGATCCGGCACTACAATCAGGTAGTTCCTGTGCGGATTCTCCATTGCCTGGGCAATGATGTCTTCATATAAATGATAGCTTTTGCCGGAGCCAGAGGCTCCTATATAAAATTTCAATCCCATGGGATGCTCCTTTTGTGGTAGGTATGGTGCAAGGCACGCCACAGTTTCTGCCGGTTCGTTAATTTCCACGTACGTGATGTGTTGCACCATCATTTGGACAAATCGTAGTTCAAGATAGGATTAGTATAACATAAAATAACCAGGCGAAAAGTCAATTTTTCTTTTCGTCTGGTTATAATTAGATATTACTGCCATGGCAGATGAAGAGTACTTTAATCATTGTTTTGTTTCTCCTTAATTTGCCCGGAAACGCCCTGTTTTGCAAGGGTTTCTGGGGTTATAGTAAAATGCTCTGAAATTACAGATTGTGGCAAATCAGAGCAAGATTGAGCAAGTTGTTACTACCTGTTAGTAGTAAAGTTGGTAGTAAAATATAAAGTGTTACTACTAAGAATTTTTTAGCTTTTTATCTTGCTTTGTTTTTCGATAAGATAATTTATAAAAGCTGAACACGAAACTAACATATACTTTGCGTCCTCAGCAGGTGCATTTGTAAAATCTATTCCACCGTGTCGAATTCCATCTGAATCTGAAGTATATCCATATAATTTTTCAAACGCAGTTTTCAAAGCTCCATGAATCACTACTCCACCGTCTTTTTCCAATTTCTTCAATGTGCTCCCTAAAGTTGCTTGCGAACCTGTGGCTCCTGTAATAATGCAACATAGTGACTCTACAGCACTAATTGATTCTTTAATTGAATTTTCATAATCTGGTTTCTTTCTATCTGAATAAAGAGCGAGAGCTTTATTAATGTGAATTTTAACTGCTTGATATGGGGAGTCTATTATTTTATTTATTTCCTGTAATTCCTCATCACTAATTATGTTAACAAATTTATCATTTAATAATCTATATCCAGATTTTTCTTGTTCTAACATAATATTAATATCAGTTGTTACATTTCTAAACCACTCTGTGTAACCACAATACTCACAGCTATCATCGCTTCTATATTCACATTCTTTACAATGAAGCCTTTTTGCTTCAAAAAATAACTCAATTACTTCATATGGCATGTACCAAGGAATAGATGAGTCTTCGCCCTCTAAAACTGTATTAATAATATACCAATTTCTGTTTGTAGTTGATTCCACTTGATATCCAAGCCTATCAACAACATATTCTAATTCTTCGTGTATCATTGGAGAACTCTCTGAAAATCTATGTACCATATTATACAAGCGATTTCTCAAGCTTCTATCTATTTCATCTACCTGAACAGTCCTCTCTTTCACAAAACCATTTCTTTCTGCAAAACCCATAATGTCCACCTCCTATCCCATAGCAGCATTCTTTACTATCGGCAATAATTCTTCGCAAGAAGAATACCTATTTTCAATGCTACTTGATAAACATTTCATTATTATGTCAATATCTGTTGGTGTAATTTGTGAGTTTGACTTTTCCAAATACTCCCTCATATCACTCCCACTTGGAACTCGCCCGCATAACAAAAAATACCAAATTGCACCAACTGAATAAATATCACTTCTCACATCTCGAATTTTAGGTTTTTGTTGTAATATTGGATCGATAAAGCTTCCACCTGCGATGTGTTCACCTGTTTTTGTCAATTGTGTATGATTTTCTGTATCTAAAAATGCACTTACACCAAAATCAATAATCTTAAACATTTTTTCATTTTCTGAAAAAATCACATTTCTTGGTCTCAAGTCCCTATGAATCACACCATGTTCATGTGCATGCTTTAATCCAGCTAAAATATGTAAAATTACAATTGCACTTCTAGAAAAAGACATATTCCCTTCTCGGTTTCTAAGCTCCTCTACTGTATATCCTTTAATATATTCCATTCTAATATATGGTTTACCATCCATACGACCTGCATCATAAATTCTAGCAATATGAGTATTATTTAGTGAAAATAACATTTTAGCTTCTCTGAAAAATCTCTTTTCTCCTTCAAGTTGCTCTTCTACGGAAACAAACACCGGATCATATATCTTAACGGCAAAATCCATATCTAAACAATTATTATGATATTTGTATACAGTTCCAAAACCACCACTTCCCAATTCTTCTTGCTTTGTGTATTCTTTCATCTGCATGAACTGATCGCTATCTTCATTTAGATAAGAAGCCAAACTATCCATTTCGGTATGTATCAGTGAACGTCTATCTGCATAATGTTGGTTATATGCTTGCATATAACGACGAAAATCGTTTGCCGAATGATTACGTTTAATAAATGCAGGTATATGTGATTTTAGTTCTGGAACTTGCATCAAAATATCCCTACATCGCTTATAATCCTTCTCTGACATATCCCCATTTGTTGCTTTTGCTATTAATCCGCTTTTAAATTCATCAATCAAATCTCTTATTGCATTTTTATCCATCTTATCTGCCACATCCACTCCATAAAATCTATAATCATACACTTCTCTGCCTGATATGTATTCCTTTATATATAATTCATACCCGTCTTCTTTTATCAAATTGTTTACTTTTTCTAAAAATAATCCCCACTGCTTTTTTTCATCTCTAACCAAAGGATGGAATATCTCACAAATGAACCTCAAAAACATTTCATCCGATCCATTTGCTAATCCAAATCTATCATCTTCAAAAACCCAACAATACGGATAATCATCATTATTTATTGTATGGCGAATAATATCCCCCTTTGCATTTTCATGCCTTGAATCAATGCTTTTCATATTATCTAAATCATATAGTCTCTCAAGAAAATCAATTTCTTCTAATCTTCCATAATAAGGATATTGAACATTCTCTGTATGAAACAAATCTTCTACAGTGCATCCATCACGAAATAATTCATATATGTCTCTCTTAGTTATTTCAGTTAATCTATTCAAGAATATCGCCCCTTTTTGCAATATTAATCCAAATTATATTATATCAGTAGCCTCACGGTTTTTCCATAGAAAAAACGCCCCAGCCTAAGCCAGAACGTTTCCTATCTTCCATATCAAACTACCTTGAACATCTTCTGTGACATCGGTTTCTCATTTTTCTGTTCAACATCCGCCTGCGCCTTCCTAAACTCTTCCATCCGTTTCAATTCTTCCTCAGCATCATCGAATCCGATATGTGTGTACACATTCATTGTAACCGATATATCTGAATGCCCCATGAGGTACTGCAGCGTCTTTGGATTCATTCCCGATTTTGCCATATTTGAACAATACGTGTGTCGGCATACATGAGGTGTGATGTTTGGCATCTGCACCCGGTAGATGTCATTGTATCTACCAGCCATATGATTGAAACGGTGCTGCCAGTGCATTGCCACAAGTGGCATTCCATTATCATCGTAAAACAGGAATCCGCTATATCCGTCTATGGATTTCTCCACTTTCGGTGCATTTCTGTCCTCGATGATTGCCTGAAACATCTGTGCCACATCCTCTGTGATTGGCAATACTCTTGTTCCGGCATCTGTCTTTGTGGTTTCTATAATGTATCGCATATCCGATGTCCTCTGTAACTGGTGGTCGATATTCACGGTTCTATTCTCAAAATCAATGTCTTTCAGCGTCAGTCCACAAAATTCCGATATTCGCATTCCCGTATGAAAGAGTATGTACACAACTTCATAGTATTTGCAATACACCACATCATCATGCACAAATTTTAAGAACTTTCTCATCTGGTCTTTTGTGATTACAAGCCATTCTTTATAGGCTTCAATCGGAATTAAAATTCTTGCTCCGGTTCGTATTGTTGGAAATTCCGGTGTCTTTACAAGTTCATATGCCTTTGGCAGACTAATTCCCATCTGTGCAGATAATTCCTGCACACTCATAGTTGTTTTTTCCATATGATATTGCTCCTTTCGTAGATTTTGTTGCGTCCGTCTCTTCAATGGTTGTTTCTCTGCTACCGCTCTTGGCGGCTACCAGTCCCTGCAGTAACAAAAGCTTGTTCATTGAGAACGGGATGAAATTGTCAAGGTACAAATCCGTTACATCATTTTGAGTAACTTTTTATTGTTTTCATAAGTATTTTAAGATATAATGTAACCGAAGTCTAAAAACTAGCGGTAACGCTAACGGTTACGGATTAACGATAGGTTTGTGAGGTGAGAAGATGCCATTTAATTGGAACGGAGACTATATTCCGTCTAAAGCAGATAAAACAACAGACATATTGGGTTCAAAAGAAATAGGTGGTATCGGACAACTCATATACCACCCATTCAGATTTGCAAGTTATGATATCAGCTATAATGGAAAAGATTACTGTGCCTATCCCGTATGTAAGAAGGGGCAAGAACCAACATTTCCTAATGATGATACTCTGACAGGACGAGGAATCCTTGTAAGCCTATGTAATCTAGCAAAGGTAATAGACAGCTTTGAGAACAAGATACCTAAAGAACAACTTATAGTCAGATGGTGCATGGAGAATATGCACCCTTACAGCAATGACTTTATCTACTCAGAACTTATAGAAAATTTTGATATCAATACCATTGACGCAGAAATGGTCGAACATGATGGCATCTTTGAGATAGACAGGTTTATGAATGATTTAGGAAAGCTTTATAATGCTGTTCGATTCTATGTTGCACTTGAAGGAATTTTATTTGCCGAAGATGATATAGCATATAATCTTTATGAAGAAGGACGATACTTTGAAAGTTACTCCTACTTTGAGAAATACAAACATGCAGTTCCCGAAGTACCGGATGATATAGTTGGTGAACCAAACACTCCTCAAGAACTGTTGGAAAGCATGATGCGTACTAATCAGTACATAGAAGATCATCCTGTAGAACAACCGCCGGAAGATTCGTTTGATTTTAACAATAATCCCTATGATGATTATGATGAGCTTCGGAAAACGCTTGCAGACTTTATCCCGGAATTTAATATGAAGTTAAAGCTTAATTCTGCTACTGGAAGATACGAATTTTCTGCTGATATTGATTCCGTGTTTGATATAGCATGGTACACTCTTGCAAGAATGATTTCAGAGGACCCAGCTCTTGAAAACAGAGCCAATAATGATTCGAGGCCAGAAGGCATCATGATATGCTGCCGTAACTGTGGCAAATTTATAATAAGGAAAAGTACTAGACAGGAATTTTGTGATTCTGAAGAATGCCAGAAAGTTAGAAATGCTCGAAAACAGAAAGCCTATCGAGAACGAAAAGCATCTGAAAAGGCTCATTTAGCACAGAAAAAGAAACAAAAATCGAAACAATCTGACGCAAGACCAGATTAATATACACTATTCTCTATAAGTTATTTACATGCGGTTATAGAGAATTATAAGAAAATAGCCTTTTATCTTGGCTGGCGGAATACCCCCTATACAATTTCGCGGAAATATGCGTTTGAGGGGGCATCGGTCTCCGGGCAAAAGGTAACAGAGATAATTACTCCCCCCATGGGGATAAAGGAGGAATAAAATGGCATCAAAAAGAGAAACTAGTGTAGAACCTAGAGTAGAAGAAAAAGCAACTGGATGATTAAGTAAATATGGCATTCAATATTGGTTAAAAAGTGAAAGTATGAATTCTGAAATCGATAATGCCTTAAAAGATGCCCTAAGTAAACTCGGTGGTTCGGGTGGAAATATACCAGATATAAAATGTTTCATCGATTATAAAGGCAGAAAAATACCAGTAATGATTGAAGCTAAAGGATACAAATCTTCTCTAGAAAAACTCAATGATATGGGAGAGATTGATAACTATACAAAAAAAGATTTACCAAACTATCAAAACATAAATAAATATGCAGTTAATGGAGCTGTCCACTATGCTACCGCTATCGTAAATCTTACAAAATCTTATAAGGAAGTTATAGCAATTGGTATCACCGGTTGGAAAGAAGCCAAAATGATAGAAACGTCATTAAAGGTTTATTATGTATCCGATGAAAACTATAATGTTCCAAAACAGGTTGGAGAATACAAAGATCTATCTTTCTTAGCAGATAGCGAATTAGAAGAATTTGTTGAAAAAATTGATTCACTCTATTTAACAGAAGATGAGAGGGAACTTCTTACCCAAAAACTGGAAGCAAAAATTGAAACAAATCTTAAAAACCTAAATCAAGCGATGCGCGATACTTATAGTATCAGCGAAGCCTATCGCGTAAAACTTATTTCAGGAATGATTATCGCTGGTCTTGGAGTTGTAGAAGACGATAAAACAATAGTTGCCCCACTTGAAATAGATGATTTAAAAAGTAAACAAGACAAACGTAATCACGACGGGGTTCAAATAATGAATACTATCTCGGCGTATCTAGATAGCAAGGATATTCCACAAGAAAAGGTCGAGCTAATTAAAACCAATTTTGAGCAAGTATTTATTCAAACCGATTTATACAAAGAATATCAGCCAGGAGAAAGTCGTTTAAAGAAAGTATACATTACTGTAAAAAAAGACATCGTTCCATTCTTTACAAAGCAGAAATACCACTTGGATTTTACTGGAAAACTCTTTAATGTATTAAATGATTGGGTAAAAGTTCCTGATGGTGATCAAAACGACGTAGTTCTCACACCTCGTTATGTATGTGACTTGATGGTTAGACTATGCCAAGTAAATAAAAATAGTTATGTTTGGGACTATGCAGCCGGTTCAGGTGGTTTCCTTGTTGCTTCAATGAAAGCCATGATAAAAGAGGCAAACCAGATAAAAGATAAGGAAGAACGTGACAGAACAATAAACAGCATTAAAATGAAGCAACTGCTTGGTGTTGAACTTCGTCCTGATATGTACTCTCTTGCCGTATTAAATATGTTCTTAATGGGTGATGGTTCAACACACATTTTATGCGATGATTCATTAAAAAATTACTCAGGAAAATATGAGCAAGGTGATGATAAAGATGACGATTTTCCAGCTGATGTATTCTTACTTAATCCCCCATATTCAGCTGATGGAAAGGGGTTTAACTTTGTAAAATTGGCATTAAGCCGCATGAAGGGTGGATATGCTGCGGTTCTGATACAAGAAAATGCAGGAAGCGGAGCTGGTGGTTCCTATTCAAGAGATATTCTTGATAAAAACACCCTTATCGCTTCAATTAAAATGGGAGATATTTTCTGTGGTAGATCAAGTGTGCAAACTGCCATTTATGTCTTTGAAGTTGGACACACACACCCTGAAAAGAAAAAGGTAAAATTTATTGATTTTACAAATGACGGTTACACACGCCAAAGTCGAAGAAGATCAAGTCAAGAAGTTAATCTGAGGGATACAGACAATGCAATTGCGCGCTATTCAGAAATAGTAGATATCGTGCTAGACTGTGAGCCAGATACTTCTTACTACACTATAGACAATGGCTTATTGATAACAGACACTATTACAACTCGAAACGCTTTAAAAGAACCACAAAAAAAGCTTGAAAAAGTACATGAGCGAATCGACCCTCTTAGAATAAAGAAAACTAATTTGGATAGCGAATTAAGAGATAAGACAAAATTATTAAAAAATGCTAAAGAAGTCTCAGAAAAAAATCTACTAGAAGATGAAATAACTTCGTTGAATAAAACTATTGTTGAGTTAACAAAAAAAATAAATAAAATAGAGCCTGAATTGGCAGAAGCCCAGAAAAACTATGACGATATTTTCAATAAAATAGGCGCAGATTGGACTTATGCTCAACATAAACAAATTGATACCATTCCAAATAAAGAGGCTTTTGAATCTACCATTGCAGATTATTTGTCATGGAAAATAAGTCAAGCAATAAAGGAAGGTGTATTATAATGATTTATAAAGAATTTACAGTCAGAGATCTCTTTACAAAAAAGACAATGAAAGGTTATCCAAAATCAAAAGAGAACTTAACTCCTAATGAAAATGGATTCTATGTGTATGGACAAAACATAAAGCATCAATATGACTTTAAGATTCTCATGGATGATGTTTATTTGCATGAAGTAAATCCAAATCATCCCATTTTAGCATATACGTCAAGTGTAGGTGAGATAGGATTAATAGAAGAAAGTTTTTATCGTAGTGGAGACAACGGTGCATTTCAGGCGCTTATCCCTAAAAATAAAGCTATTTCTAGATATGAACTTCAATACATTTTAACGGTTCTAAAAGGACAATTTGAAACATATGGATACGCTACAAGTATGGCACATATTATAGATTTATCATTTTCCTTACCGGCTACATCCAAAGGTGAGCCCGACTATGAATATATGAAAAATTATATGATAAACTTGGAGAAGGATCATTATCTTTTTATATCCGATTTTTTGAATAAAACTGGACTTAGCAATTGCGAACTAACTGATAAAGAGAAAGAATTACTTTCTATGAAAAAAGATTATAAAGAATTTTATATCGATAATAGAAATCTTGGTGGTTTATTTAAAGTAAAAAACACACATAGTATTTTAAAAGAATGGATAAAAAAAACAGGCAACTATCCTTATGTAACAGCTAGCGAAGGAAACAATTCCATTGCAGGCTATGTTGATTTTGATACTGAACAAATTGAAGAAGGTAATTGTATATCGATTGGTGGAAAAACTATGGTAGTAACTTATCAGAGTAAAGATTATGTTTCAAACGATAGTCACAATTTAGCATTATACATTGATGACATAAGAGGACGTACAGAAAAAGCACAACTTTTTATTGTGTCAGCAATAAAATCAGCGTTATCACATAAATACACTTGGGGTGATTCCATATCCAAAAGCAAGATAAAATCAGATAAAATTATGCTTCCAGTCACCGATTCTGGAAATATTGATTTTGAATATATGGAAGAATATATTACTGCTATCGAAAAAACTGTAATGGGTAACGTTTTAAATGTAATCAATAATGAAACTTCTACCCAATAGGAGACTTTTTCATTGCATGTACCTTATATACCCATACCATTTTTGCTAGAAGAATTGATTTTTCTAAAGCCACAATCTCGGTAGTTTCCCTACCAACGATTGTGTCTATAATCATATGTCATCCCTAAGTAGTCCATTACTACTAAGGATTTCTCCCAACACATTTACCTTTATTCCGATTCTGCCCATGAGCCTTAGTAGTCTAAACCGTAGTAATTCCAAGGCTTTCCACCATATTATGCCGTACTCTGCCCCAGTCTGCGAAGGTATGCATTATCATAAAACTGGAGTGCCGTGGCACACGAAGAGTACTTTTATCATTGCTTTGTTTCTACCTGTTTTGCAAAGGTTTCCGGGCGTTTTGTGAAATGCCCAAAATTACAGATGCAATATCTTCCACTGCTTTTCCAATTTTCATAGAATTCACTCCTATATGCAACTAAGAACACCCCAAAATTGGAGTGTTCTTACTATCTAATTCATATCATAGTTCTTACTTTATATTTATGTCTTAATGGTCTCAAAATCCAATCATTAAAATCAACTATTTTATCATTTTGCAGTCTTCCTAAAACAATACCAGGATCACGATTTATTCGATTTGCAAATTCCTTAATTGATTGTAAATCGAATTTTGCACCTTCAACAAACTTTTTGTATTGGTCGCTTGGTATCAAACTATCTTGTGCGAACTTATTTGCTGCTTCTTCCTGCTCTCCAGTTTCCTTTTCAAACGATATCCCATAATCGCCATTTATAATATGACCTATTTCATGAAACAAAGTAAACCAAAACGAGTCAGCATTCAACCTTCGATCATTTACCATTAGCATAATATTATCACCAATCTTTTTTGTTGCTCCATTAGTCTTCGAACCTGCAATATTAGGAAGAATTACAAATATTACACCCGTTTCCAAAAAAGCTTTTCTGATCAAAGGATAAAATTCTTCGTGATTTCTAGTAAGTGTCAAAGCATATTTTACAGCTTCTTCAAACTTTTTCTTATTAAATTTGGGTGCTGATATTTTTAATGCCTTGTTTGTAGCAATTTGAACCATTGCGTTTGCTTTAACAGTACTAGCTTCCGTCAAATCCTCTGTCGAACTCCTAAAGCTAACAGCCATGTCTCTTTTACACAATACAGTAAGGGTTGCTACATTAAGGAATGTTCTTAATGCCTTAATTTGTTCATCCTTCTGCCTTGGTAAATCTGGTAACCCATAATTTTCTCTAAAGAACTTGTAATCAAAATATTCAAAAACTTTTCTTTCTTCCGCAAGTTCTTCTTCTGACCTAAATTCTGCAATCAATGCATCATACGCATTTTGAAGATTTAACCAATAATTTACACTAGTACCAATCAGCCTTGATAATTTCATTGCGATGTCAATTGATAAACTCTGCTCACCCCGAATTAAAAGGCTTAGGTTTTTAGGCGTCGTATCAAGCCTTTTTGCAAAATCCTCTTGTGTCAATCCACTTTCATCAACAATTTCTTTTATATAATAACCCGGGTGAAATGCAATCTTATTATTATACTCAATATAGTTACTCATAATGTTTGCTCACCTCCATAATTTCTACTACTCTCACATTTTCCGCTATTTCATCAATATTACAAGGATTATAAGTCTGTTCATTTTCGTCCAACGGCTCTATAATAATTCTCCATTGTTCGCGCCTTGATTTTACATCAATTGCAAAATATCCTTCTAAATCTCTACCATTCTTATTTATTAATTTATGAAAATGAAAAGCAGGTTGCACTATAATATCCTTTATAGTGTCAGCTTGCTTCAATGCATTTATTCGAGCCATAAGACTATTTGCCAGCAATGTATTCCCATTAAAAAATTTTTTTGCTATCCTTAGATCTTCGCATAAATTTTTAACTTTTTCAGTTGAATAATTTACTTTCAAATCCTCCCTCCTTATAATCAAATTACCTGTCTGGTAATTTGATTATACTCTTATCCTATGTTCAAGTCAACAAAGATGCTAAATTGCTTAACAAAATCATGCAGAAAAGCTGAGCTTTGCAACATTCTCTGTTATAGGAAGCTTTCTTGTTCCTGCAGAAGTTTTTGTTGGCTCAATAACCAACGTCATATCGGATAATCGTTGAAGCTGATGATCTATATTCACAATCCTGTTTGTCAAATTCTTTTCACCAAATACTCCCTTGCAATCTCAAGTCCTTTCACGGGAACACAAAACTTCTGGTTATGTGCCAGGCATTCTCTGTAGACATCCTCCAGATCGAACCACTCTACACATTCCAGTTCTTCCTCCTGAACAGTTATCTTATCAATATCTACTTCTCCCATATACACATAGACAAATGCAATTTCATTATCCTTAAATATTTTATTATGGAATTCCTTCTCATATTGTATATGAAATGTGTCTACGAATTGCAATTGTTCAGGCTTTGCTGCTATGCCAAGCTCTTCCTTCAGTTCTCTCATTGCCGATTCCAGTGGTTCATCGCCAGCCTGTATATGTCCGGCTGATGAGGTATCATATCTACCTGGGAAGGAATCCTTCGTCAGTGCACGTTTCTGCAAAAGCACCTGCCACTTTCCATTAACCTCTCGTGCAATCCAAATATGTACAGTTCTGTGTCTCACACCATTTGTATGTGCCAGACTGCGTTCTATCGTTTGTCCAGTCGGATTTCCATTCTCATCAACAATATCAAATATCTCCATGCAAGAACCTCCATCATCTCACGTATTATTTCCCCTTATTATATATGGAATGCCCAAAACAATCTACTGCATTTAGTAATTTCTCATAATACCCAACGGCAAACGGCTGTCATCCATATGATATCTTCCATATGTCTTATCGCCCTAAAAACAGAAAGATTTATTGCATAAATGCTTCAAAAATGATAGTCTAAATACATGCTTGTCGTTAGTTATGAACCAAGAGTTTGTTTCAACTAACACTCATGCAGGTATTTGCGAAACACACTATCCCAGATACAGAATTGTGTTGCATTGTGAAAACAACACAATTCGTCACTCGCACAGTAAATTCGCACTTACCTGAATATTTTAAATACAGGAGGTGTCACAATGGGTGATACAGAAAATAAAATACCTTTAAGAAGTGAAGTAGCCGTTGAGAATACCTGGGCATTGGAAGACCTCTATGCTACAGATGATGACTGGAAAGCAGACATGGAACGTCTCAAATCCATGATGCAGCAGGCTTGCGGATACCAGGGCAGATTAAGCCAGAGCAGCGCACAGTTACTGGCTTTCCTGAAATTACAGGATGATATCAATGTCGTTCTGACAGACTTTGCCAACTATTCTTTCCGCAAGGCTGATGAAGATACCAGAAATACCACATATCAGGGATTTAAGAGCCAGACCAATTCTTTGATCGTTGCCCTGTCCGGCGCTTTGTCTTTTGCTGAACCTGAGATTCTCTCCATCCCGGATGAGACTCTGGAGCAGTTCTATCAGGAACAGTCTGAATTGTCCGTATACAAGCGCTATATCCACGATATCCGCCGTAAGAAGGCTCATATCCTGAGTAATGCAGAAGAGAAGATCATGGCTGCTGCCGGCGAAATGGCACAGGCTCCAGACGAGATCTACGGACTTCTCAACAATGCAGATATGACTTTCCCTGATATCACTGACAGCAACGGCAAGCAGTTACATGTAACTCACGGAAGTTTCATTCCACTGCTTCAGAATTCTGATGTGAAGGTAAGAAAGGCTGCTTTTGAATCCCTTTACAGCAGCTATGATTCCCTGAAAAACACTTCAGCAGCTCTGCTTGCAGCACAGATGAAGCAGTTACAGTTCAATGCGGATATGCGTCATTATGACTCTGCACTGGCTGCAGCCCTTGATAACAACAACGTAGATACTGCTGTATACTACAACCTGATTGAAGCTGTACACGAGAACATGGATGCCATGTACAAATATGTCCGTCTGCGCAAGAAGCTTCTGGGCGTGGAAGAGCTTCATATGTATGATCTGTATACTCCTATCGTATCAGATGTTGACAGCTATATCTCCTTCGAGGATGCAAAAGCCAATGTCCTGGATGCGCTTGCAGTCATGGGCGAGGATTATGTATCTATTCTGAAGGAAGGCTTCAACAACCGTTGGATTGATGTATATGAGAACGTTGGGAAACGCAGCGGTGCTTACTCAGCCGGTACTCGTAAGCATCCTTACGTACTGTTAAATCACAACAACGATCTGAATACAGAATTTACACTGGCACACGAAATGGGCCATGCACTTCATTCCTATCTTTCAACCGCTAACCAGCCTGTTGTAGATTCTGACTATGTAATCTTTGTTGCAGAAGTTGCATCTACCTGTAACGAAGCACTGCTGATGCAGCATCTGCTGAAAAAGACATCCGATAAGAAGCAGCGTGCATACCTGATCAACTATTTCCTTGAACAGTTCAGAACTACTCTGTATCGTCAGACAATGTTTGCAGAGTTTGAATTAAAGATGAGTGAACTGACTGCAAAAGGTGAAAGCGTCAATGCCGAGACTGCGACTAAGGTTTACCATGACCTGATTGATCTGTACTTTGGTCCTGATATCGTTCATGATGAATATATTGATCTGGAATGGGCTAGAATCCCTCACTTCTACTACAACTTCTATGTATATCAGTATGCTACCGGCTTCTCTGCCGCTATCGCACTGTCACAGAAGATTCTGTCTGAAGGGGAACCTGCTGTTAAGGCATATAAGGAGAAATTTTTAAGTGCCGGCTGCTCCAAAGATCCTGTATCCATCTTAAAGGATGCCGGAGTAGATATGTCCACCAAGAAACCTGTAGAGCAGGCACTTGCTCTGTTCAATAGTCTTCTTGATGAAATGGACGAGCTAATGAAATAATCTGTATAGAAAAATGGCGGCTGATCAGTTCAGTCGCCATTCTTATGCTTATTATAACAATTCTTTTAAAATCTGATTTACCATTGCAGGATCTGCTTTTCCCTTCATGGCTTTCATGGTCTGGCCTACAAGGAAGCCGATTGCTCGGTCTTTTCCATTGTGGTAGTCCTCTACTGACTGTGGATTTGCAGCAATGATCTCTTCGATGGTCTTTCTGAGTGCCCCTTCATCATTAACAGTCTTTAAGCCCTTTTCCTCTACATACTTCTCAGGGTCTACATCCTCTTCAAACATGACTTCAAATACTTCTTTTGCCACAGAAGAATTAATTGCCTTGGCATCTACAAGGCCAATGAGCTTCGCCAGATTCCCAGGAGCGAACCTGATATCCTCCGGATCCATATTCTTCTCCTTCAAAAGACGCAGTGTCTCTCCCATAAGCCAGTTGGATACTTTCTTGGGCTGCTTGCAGATAGCAACCGTCTCTTCAAAGAGATCTGCCATATGCTTGGAATCTGTAATGATTCCAATATCATACTCCGGTATATCGAATTCTTCCTTATAACGCGCCATCTTCGCTTCGCGAAACTCCGGTTGTCTGGAACGGATCTGCTCCAGCCATTCATCACTGATATAGACAGGTACAAGGTCAGGATCAGGGAAATAACGATAGTCCTGTGCATCCTCTTTGGAACGCATTGCATAGGAATATTCTTTCGCATCATCCCAACGCCTTGTTTCCTGTACAACTTCCTTACCTGACTCCAACAGTTCAATCTGTCTCTCACGCTCTCCCTCGATTGCATGTGTGATTGCCTTGAAAGAGTTGAGATTCTTCATTTCTGTTCTGGTTCCGAATTCCTTTGCACCTACTTCTCTGACAGACAGGTTCACATCTGCCCTCATGGAGCCTTCATTTAATTTACAGTCAGATGCCCCCAGGTACTGTACTGTCATACGAAGCTTCTCCAGATAAGCAATGACTTCCTCTGCACTTCGCATATCCGGCTCTGACACGATCTCGATCAGAGGCACACCGGAACGGTTATAATCTACCAGTGAGCAGTCTTCCCATTCATCATGGATCAGCTTACCGGCATCCTCTTCCATATGAATCTCATGAATACCGATAGATTTTGTTCCCTGTTCTGTCTCAATATCTACATGTCCATTGCGGCAAATAGGCAGATACAGCTGACTAATCTGATAGTTCTGTGGATTATCCGGATAGAAATAATTCTTTCGGTCAAATTTACAGTACTGCGTGATCTGACAGTTCGTAGCAAGACCTACAGCTACTGCATATTCAACGACCTGTTTATTCAATACGGGCAGAGAACCCGGCATACCTGTACATACAGGGCAGGTATGTGTATTTGGCGCACCACCAAAAGCGGTAGAGCATCCACAGAATATCTTGGTCTTGGTTGCAAGCTCTACATGAACTTCCAGACCGATGACTGTTTCATATTGCTTTGACATAACTATCTGCCCTCCTTCTTACCAAACTCACCACGGATTTTCTCATACGTATATGCAGCCTGAATCAGTTTCTTTTCCTCGAAGCTGTCTGCAAGAAGCTGCATACCAATCGGTAATCCCTGACTGTCCACGCCGCATGGTACGGAGATTCCCGGTAATCCTGCCAGATTGACAGAGATTGTATAGATATCTCCCAGATACATCTTCAACGGATCGGATAAGCTCTCTCCAAGCTTCGGTGCCGTGGTCGGCGCAACAGGTCCAAGAATCAGGTCGTATTTGGAAAAGGCATCATCAAAAGCCTTACGGATCATGGCTTTTACACGCAGCGCCTTTAAATAATATGCATCATAATAACCGGAGCTTAATACAAAGGAACCCAGCATGATTCTACGCTTTACTTCCGGTCCAAAGCCTTCAGAACGTGTCTTCTTGTACATGTTGTGGAGGCCTTCATACTCAGAAGTACGATAGCCATACTTGATACCGTCAAAACGCTCCAGGTTAGAGCTTGCTTCTGCTGCTGCAATGGTATAGTAAGTGGGAATCGCATATTCTACCAGACTCAGGTCAAATTCTTCTACAATAGCGCCTTTTGCTTCCAGTGCCTTAGCAGCTGCAAGAACTGCCTCTTTTACCTCGCTGTCCAGACCATCTCCGAAATAATCTCTTGGAATACCAATCTTCATGCCTTTCACATCCTCTATTAAAGCTGATGTAAAGTCTGTGTCTTTTCCAATCGCAGCTCTGTCAATGGAAGTAGAATCCTTGGTATCATGGGATGCAATTGCTTCCATAACGGTCGCGCAGTCTGTTACATCCTTGGTCAAAGGTCCTATCTGATCCAGAGAGGAACCATATGCGATCAGACCATATCGTGATACCGTTCCATAAGTAGGTTTCAGACCAACGACACCGCAGAAGGATGCTGGCTGACGGATAGAACCACCCGTATCAGACCCCAGTGCGAAGAAACATTCCTCTGCTGCCACGGCTGCTGCAGAACCACCGGAAGAACCGCCTGGTACATGCTCTGTATTCCATGGATTTCTGGTAACTCCATAGGCAGAAGTCTCTGTTGTAGAGCCCATGGCGAACTCATCCATGTTGGTCTTACCAATCATCACTGCACCTGCCTTTTCCAGATTCTTCACTGCTTCTGCGGTAAAAGTCGGGATAAAATTGCCCAATATCCTGGAAGAACAGGTTGTCAGAACGCCTTCTGTACACATATTGTCCTTGATTGCCACAGGAACACCGGCTAAAGGTCCTGTCAATTCTCCTGCTTCAATCTGCTTCTGTACAGCTTCTGCTTTTGCAAGCGCAGCTTCCCTGTCTATGGTCACATAGGCATGAATGGATTCCTCGGATGCATCAATCCTGTCCAATACTGCCTTCATGGCTTCTACAGCAGTGGTTTCACCAGCCTTGATTGCCTGTGCCAGCTCCACTGCACTATATGCTAAAATATCCATTGCTTAACCTCCATCCTAGTCAAATGTTCTCGGTACCATGAACATGTTATCCTTCTCACCCGGCGCATTCTTTAAAGTCTTCTCACTTTCATCACCGTTTGTCACCACATCTTCACGAAATACATTCTGTACGGGGAATACATGTGACATTGGTTCAATCCCTGTCGTATCCAGCTCATTTAACTTATCAATATAGTCAAGCATACTGCCCATATCCTTCTTTGCCTGTTCCTTCTCTTCCTCAGAAAGCTCCAGCTTGGATAAGATACCGACATATTCTATTGTCTCATCACTGATTATATTTGCCATACCTGATTCCTGCCTTTCTAATCCCTTACCTTGATGTGAACCTCACGGAGCTGCTGCTCTGTTACATCATTAGGTGCTCCACACATCAGATCCTGCGCTGAACCGCTCATTGGAAATGCGATAACTTCACGGATATTCTCTTCATTGCGAAGAAGCATGATCATTCGGTCAATACCAGGTGCCATACCTGCGTGTGGTGGTGCTCCGAACTGGAATGCCTGATAGAGTGCTCCAAACTTGCTCTTTAATGTCTCTTCATCATATCCTGCAATTTCAAAAGCCTTTACCATGATCTGCATATCGTGGTTTCTGACTGCACCGGAAGAAAGCTCCACACCGTTGCATACAATATCGTACTGGTAAGCCAGAACATCCAGCGGATTCTTAGTCTCCAATGCTTCCAGACCGCCCTGCGGCATGGAGAATGGATTGTGGGTAAAGCCAAGCTGCTTTGTCTCAGGGTCGATTTCATACATCGGGAAATCATTTACATAGCAGAAACGGTACGCATTCTTCTCGCACAGGTCCAGTTTATCACCTAATTCGTTACGCAGCTGGCCTGCATAATAATTGGCTCTTTCTTCCTTATCTGCAATAAAGAAGATGGTGTCTCCTGCTGCCAGAGATGCAATCCGGGCAAGCTGCCCCTTTAATTCATCAGGAATGAATTTGTCAATAGGTCCCTTATAAGTCATATCCTCGGCAACTTCCAGATAACCTAAGCCGCCCATTCCCATATCGGTGGCAAATTTCAGGAGCTTCTCATGGAAGCCCTTGGACATCTCTGCATGTACCTTGATTGCTCTGACTGTTCTTCCAACAAAGGGCTTAAAAGTACATTTCTGGAAGAAATCTGTCACATCTATAATACGAAGCGGGTTACGAAGATCCGGCTTATCACAGCCAAACTCCAGCATAGCCTGCTTATAGCTGATGATAGGATATGGAGCCTGTGTTACGGCATATCCTTCCGGTGCAAATTTCTCAAATGCTGCTGATAAGACTTCCTCACCAACCCTGAATACATCCTCCTGTGTAGCAAAGCTCATCTCGAAATCAAGCTGATAGAACTCTCCCGGTGAACGGTCTGCTCTTGCATCTTCATCTCGAAAACACGGTGCTACCTGGAAATATTTGTCAAAACCGGATACCATCAGCAGCTGCTTATACTGCTGTGGAGCCTGGGGCAATGCATAGAACTTACCCTTATACTTTCTGGATGGCACGATATAATCTCTTGCACCCTCAGGAGAGGAGGCACACAGGATAGGGGTGTGAATCTCCAGAAATCCCATCTCTGTCATCTTCTGGCGTAAGAAGCTGATTACCTGGGAACGGAAGATAATGTTATCCTTAACCTTGGCATTCCTCAGGTCAAGATAACGGTATTTCAGACGGATATCTTCTCTTGTCTCCTTGGATGTCATGATTTCAAAAGGAAGCTGGCTGTATACCTTGCCAAGTACAGTGATCTGCTGTGCTTCCAGTTCGATAGTTCCTGTAGGAATCTTGGGATTGTAAGTTTCTTCATCTCTTTTTTCAACAGGTCCTTCAATAGAAAGGCACATCTCCTTAACAATGCCTTTTAACAATTCTGTCTTGCGGATGACTACCTGCAGTACACCATACATATCTCTTAAATCAATAAAAGACACGCCGCCGTGATCACGGATATTCTCTACCCAGCCTGCCACCTGCAGAGACTGACCAATGTGCTGTTCACCGATTTCCTTCATAGTGATGTTTCTATACATGTTATACCTCCTACTGTGTGAGGCATTCCGTATAAACAAAAAGTCCCGGAATGCCTTATATTAGCATTCCGGGACGGATAAACAAATTCTGTATCCGCGGTACCACCCGCATTGCCAGACCGACATCTCCATCAAGATGTGTCCTCGCTCTGACCTCTCTTCTCATTTAACGCATGATCACGTATCACCCTAATAGTCAACCGTTCAGATGATCTGCTCCGGAGTGTTCCCTGTGTCAGCTTCCACGTACAGCGCTCTCAGTCGGTGACGCCGTCTTCCTGTCGTATCCCTTAACAAGAGTCTCCTTCATAGCATTTCAGTTGCATAATTATTCAAAAACTTGCAATCATAATAGCACACGTCTTTATCGATTTCAAGTAGTAAATTACATTATTTTAATTTTTTATGAAGCATACCATATATAACGTTCACAGTGACCGTTATAGCGATTAATCAGCAATCACGCTTTCCATTACTGCGTCAACAGATTCACATTCAGGAAGGTCTCCATGTATCTTTCTACACTTTCCCAGATTACGACATCTGCATCGTATTCATCCAGCATACTCATAGTGAAGTCCTTGGTGTAGATCCAGTGTACTTCCTTATAGTAGCCCTTGGCAATCGTAGAGAGGAATCCTGAGAAGGAATCTCCGACTACCAGCGCTACCTCATCTCTGTACTGTGCCTTATCTGCAGTATCTGTGTCAAACACATAGGTTGTGTCGATGTTGTACTTGTCTGCTACACCACCGATGACTGCCAGGTCACCTGCCAGATCATGGGAAGTAATATCAAAAGACACAGAATCCAGGTCTTTTGCCTCTACACCATATGCCTCGTGCATCAGTTGCTGCATTCCTACGAAAGCGCCCTTCTGATTCCAGTGTGTATCTGTCTGATAGTAGATCTGCCCCTCTGCCTTGGCATCCAGCAGCGCCTGCTTTGGATATACATAGACCAGATCTGTATTATCCCAGATGTAATTTGCCAGCTGTTCTGCTCTGGAGACTTCATCTACTCTTGCCACCGTGTCAGGCATATACTCTTCATAAATGATCTCCTTGTTAGGGAGTGCTGTCACATAGAAATCCACGCCCAATGCATTGAAGCCATCCCTCATGCTCACCAGATTGGCTGCAATCGCTGCCAGCTCATCATCCGCGAAATGGTTGATTCCCATGTAGTCCCACAGCGGATGTCCATCCAGTTCTGTCTTATAGAAAAGCCAGTTGTTCTTACCAAGTAATACCTGGGTAGACTCCATATAAGTACCACCTGTAAGCAGAGAGGTCAGCTCAGAGTTGAACGCAATCAGCTTATTTCTTGCACATAATCTCTCTGTGAAACTGTTCAATGTATTCTGCAATGCAGTAAACCATGGTGTTTTGACTTGTTCTGCTGTCTGCTCACCAGTACTTTCTGTGGAGCTATCCGTACTGTCTCCATGGCTTCCACCCTGCATCGTACCATTTTTATCCAAAAGCTCCTGCTGTTCTTGGGTAAGGGTCTCTTCCTGTGACTGTGGCAGGAAGCCCCTGACTACCGTAACAATAGGCAGAGTAAAAATAAATAACATGAAAATAACTGCTATCCATTTATCACGATTCTTCATAGCCTGTGTCCATACCCTTTCCTAGAAATTAAAATAAATGAACGGATTGTAAGCATTGTTGCTGATAAAGGATACCGACACCACAAGAATGGTCACAATACCGACTGCATATACGATGTTCCATGCCTTATATTTACCAAGCTTCTCATCAATCCTTGGCATGATTGGTGCACAGCCTATCAGGGCAAAGACAAACCAGATCCAGTTCTGGGCGATATATGCCCACACTGCCTTGTCCATAAAGCCTTTTGCTCCGATGCCAAACATTGCCTTGATATAGAGCATCGCTGTTCCCATGCCTGTAGAGCGGAAGATAACCCATCCAATGATGACAAATACCATAGTATAGATATGTCCCCACCAGTAATTCTTCTTGCCAAGTCCTGATAATTTCTCAAAAGTCAACAATACAAAATATAACAATCCCCATGCCAGGAATGTCCAGTTCGCGCCATGCCAAATACCGGTCAGCGCCCATACAACGAACAGATTCAGCACCAGACGGGGCTTGGACACTCTGCTGCCTCCCAGTGGGAAATATACATAGTCCCTGAACCATGTCTGCAGCGAAATATGCCATCTTCTCCAGAATTCAGACACTGTACTGGATATATATGGATACTTAAAGTTCTCCTCAAAGTGGAAACCAAACATCTGACCTAAACCAATCGCCATATCAGAATATCCGCTGAAATCAAAGAAAATCTGTAATGTATAAGCGATAGCACCTAACCATGCCATACCTACTGATGCCTGGAATTCATTATTAATAATCAGTCCAAATGCATTATCCGCAATCAACGCCATATTGTTGGCAATCAATACTTTCTTACCAAGACCAATACAAAAGCGGGTCACACCGGCATTGAAATCAGCCAGATTCTCTACTCTGTTCTCGATCTGGTCTGCAATTGTCTCATAACGGACAATAGGACCTGCGATCAACTGTGGGAACAGGGATATATACAGACCTACCTGCAACGGATTCTTCTGCACCTTGCCATGTCCCCTGTATACATCAATCACATAGGACATCGCCTGGAAAGTAAAGAAAGAGATACCGATAGGCAGTGTAACATCCGGCACGGTAAACTCCGTGTGCAGGAAACGGTTCACCTGTAACATGACAAACTCACTGTATTTATACCAGCCAAGTATTCCAACATTGGTCAATACCATAACAGTCATCAATATCCTTACAGGAACTTTATGATCTCTGACCTTGTCCACAAGGATTCCGAAGAACCAGTTGAACAGAATCACACCTACCATCAGCCATACATTCTGGGGTTCTCCCCATGCATAGAAGAATAAGCTGGCTGCTAACAGGAATATATTCTTCAAATGCTTCGTTTTGCGCAGAAGCAGATAATATACTCCCAATACCACCGGCAGAAATACAAACAAAAATACTTCACTCGGGAAAAGCATAACATCCTCCAAACTAAAAAAGAGCCTTTATACAAGACTCTTTCCTGATTTAAATCTCAATTTCGCCATTGAATACGGAAACAGCCGGACCCGTCATATAAACAAGATTCGCTTCTGTATCCCATTCGCATGACAATTCGCCACCTAATAGTTTAACAGCAACTGTGTGTTTCGTCAAACCATTTATCACGCACGCTACGGTAGTCGCACAGCAGCCGGTTCCACATGCCAGTGTTTCGCCTGTCCCTCTCTCCCATACACGCATTTCCACATGACTGTCATCAATTACATGGACAAATTCTGTATTCGTTCTCTCCGGGAATCTCTTATGATTCTCAAAATAAGGTCCAACCTTCTCTATATCCAGATGAGCCACATCATCCATAAATACTACCGCATGTGGATTGCCCATGGATACGCAGGTCATTCGGTAGATCTTGCCTTCTACCTCTATCTCTTCATCCACAACCTGCTCATTGTCAGATATCACAGGAACTTCTGCCGCCTTCAGAATCGGTGCTCCCATGTTGACCTTCACCATAGATACCTTACCATCTTCTCCCAGCGTCAGGTCTATGTATTTTATCTTGCCAAAGCTCTCAATACTCAGATTGGTCTTATCTGTTAAATGATTATCATACACATATTTGGCAACGCAGCGGATGCCATTTCCACACATCTGCGCTCTTGTTCCATCTGCATTGTACATCTCCATCTCAAAATCAGCATGAACAGATGCATTGATAAAAATAACACCATCGCCGCCGATACCGAAATGCCTGTCGCTAAGCCTTCTTACCAGCTCCGGCTTCTTCTCCGGTGGAATCTTCTCCTCCATACCATTTACATATACATAATCATTCCCACAACCCTGCATTTTTGTAAATTTCATAATTCATCCCTTTTCGCAATCCTGCAAATTTATAACGTATTATCAATCAGCTCCTGATAGAACATTGCATAATCCGTTCTGTTCTCTTTGATAAAGTTAATCGCAGAAGAAGGATGGCTGTTAAGCGTCCCTGTCAGAAGATATGGAATATCATATCCCCATACTGCACCTTCCTCTTTTAACTTAAGCATATGCTTCTCTACGAAGCTCATGACTGCCAGCTTGTTGTATCTTGGATTTCTAAGGAAGCTCAGAAGAAGCTCCATGTAGCAGTTACCGGCTCCTCTTCCCATACCGCTGACTGTCGCATCCAGATAGCTTACGCCCATGGACAGTGCTTCTATCGTGTTGGCAAAAGCAAGCTGCTGATTATTATGGGCATGAATACCCACTTTCTTATTGTACTTGGCTGCTACATTAAGGTATTTGTCACTAAGCCTCTCAATCTGTTCCGGATAAAAAGCACCGAAGCTGTCTACCAGATAAATGACATCAACACTGCTCTGTGCCAGTAATTCCAATCCTGTCTCCAGATCATCCTCATTGACCTTTGATACTGCCATGATATTAACTGTAGTCTCGTACCCTTTTTTCTTGGCATCTTCCAGCATTTCAATCGCTGCCGGAATCGTGTTGATGTATGTGGCAACACGCACCAGGTCGATTACGCTGTCTTTTCTGTTCAGGATATCCTTCTTAAAATCTGTTCTTCCGACATCTGCCATTACAGATATCTTCATGTCCGTCTTATTGTCTCCAACGATATTGCGGATGTCCTTCTCATTACAGAACTTCCACTTGCCGAACTTCTCCGGGTCAAAAATCTCCTTAGATGCCTTATATCCAAACTCCATATAGTCAACGCCTGCCTTGATGTTAGCAAGATACAGATCTCTTACAAATTCATCAGAAAAGGCGAAATTATTCACCAGACCACCATCTCTTAATGTACAATCCAAAACTTTGATATCGGGACGGTAAGATACCAACGTTCCCTGTCTGTCACGACCCATTATTTATTCCTCCTGTTCATTTTTCGTAATTCAACGCTTTAAACCATTAAATTAACTATGGATAGGATAACGCATTTTTTATATATTGTCAAGGAAAAAAGCAGAAATCCGGCTTCTTCCCAATTGCATTGTTAAAACAACGCTTGTAAATTGTAAAAGCATCTGCTACAATGCAAAATAGAATTTGCAGTATGTTACATAAGAGGTGTGCTATGAACAGTAGAAAGCAGCATAAAAGCATATGCTTTATCCTAATTCTATCCATGCTGTTCCTTGGGATGTGCTTTGAGAATATTGAAGCAGATTCCTCTTTGGCGTACCAGTTAGTCTCACAGGCAGATTCCACGTTACGTTCTTCACAGAATACATCCTTATCCAGACAGATTTATATGGAAGAATCCATAGGCAGGCCTGTCGGTAACAGTATTCAGCTGAACGCACGTCGTAACAATTCCAGAACAGGCAGAGGGACTGATGTCAGCCTGTTATCTGCAGACATTCTGCTGCAGACATTTCCACATACTTCTATTGTGTTGTCACCCGTCTACGGTTCTGCATCACACAGCACTTCCGTGATTGTTGACTACATCCATCACAAAGATGGCAAGAAAGCAGCGGCATAATTCAAACGTATATTTTTAAGGGTACATTGACTACCCTTTGGTTTTTGTACCCTTTTTCAGAATCATAGCAGAAAGGATACTATATTATGTTTGAAAATATTGCATTTGCCGTTATGGCAATTATCGCAGCTGCTGCCGGCATCTGGGTCTGGTGGCTTGAGAATCATGGTCAGGATTCTGACAATAGAACGAATGAAGGAGATAGATTAAAATGAATATCGGCTTGTTATTATTGATTATTATCGGTGGAAGCGTAGGTGCTTTATCCACTCTGTATATTGTAGTGTCTTTGATTGGAACGATTGCATATAAAATCTTTCGTACCACCAAATACCACGTATCCTTATACAGCTGATCAGTAATCATTGTATGGAAACAGTTCTTCTGATGCAGGTTTGTGCCTCTGCGACCACCCTTCCATGCAGCCTGGTCCAAGCCGCTTACAGAAAGCACTTGCAGTCAACATAACCATATATGCGTAACCCCTGCTTTTTTATGCATACAGCTTCCCAAAACAAATGACTGTATGTGCCTTCCACATAACAGAGTCTGTTTTTTCGATGAATACAAAAAAGCACAGTCAAGCCTCCGGAGCCTCTGACTGTGCTTTTCTTTATGCGGTTGCTTCTATGACAACTCCATGGGCGATGCCGGGAACATTCTGTCCTTCGTTAAAAGATGTCTTATTCAATAATGCCCCGGTGGGGACAAACAAGATCCTGTTCCATTCTCCCTCTTCTATCTTATGCAGCAAATATGCTGACAGCACTGTGGCGGAGCAGCCACAGCCACTTCCTCCTGCATGGACATCCTGCTTCTGTGTATCATACATTAACATTCCGCAATCATAGTATCTGTCGCTGATATCCACCTTCTGTTCTTCTAACAGTTTAAAAAGGGCATCCTTGCCCACATTTCCAAGATCTCCTGTAATAATTGCATCATAATCCCTGGACTGTCTGTTAAAGTCACGCAGATTTGTCAGAATTGTATCGCAAGCCGCCGGTGCCATGGCACATCCCATATTGAAAGAATCCCTGATACCATAGTCCATGATCTTACCAGGAGTAATCCCAGTGATTGCAATTTTTCTCGAATATGCAGATGCTATCTCTTCCTCTTTTGGAAGCCCCTGAGGCTGTAGAATAAAAGCAGCACTTCCCGTAACAGTCCACGTTGCGTACAGGGGTCTTTGTCCTCCATATTCCAAAGGATAGCGAAATTCCTTCTGTGCGCTGGCATAATGACTGGATGTCAGACACATGACAGAAGATGCGTACCCTGCTGCCACTGCCATACTGCCAAGACACAGGGACTCGCCACAGGTCGAACATGCTCCATACAGTCCAAACAGGGGAATCTCATAGTCCATAACGCCAAAAGAGCTGGCAATATTCTGTCCAAGCAGATCACCTGCAAATAAATACCTGATATCTTCAGCTTTTATGCCTGCCTTTTGCAGCGTTATGCCGACTGCTTCCTTCTGTAAGGCACTTTCTGCCTTTTCCCAGGAGTCTGCGCCAAACAGATCATCCTTATCCGTTCCTACTTTATCAAAATAACTGCCCAGGGGTCCTTCCGATTCCATCTGCCCTACAACAGAACCACTTGCCTTAATAAAAACAGGGCTGCCATAAGATATGCTAGCCCTGCCCATTGTCTGATTCACTGCCATATATCCGCCTCCTTATGTTGGTTGTTATCCATAGTTTAGACGGATTGTGTGAATCTTATTCTGCTTTTTTAGCGCATTCCTGCTCATCACACGCCTGCATGATGGCATTGATCGGATGTCCGTTCTCATCTACAGGACCACAGGTGTATTCCAGAGGAATACCATAGGTCTTCTCATAGATTTCTTTCCATACTTCATAATTGGCCCTGCGCATTGATTCCACATTCTCAGAATGCTTCAGGGATGCATCAGGATATATCGGTTTGCTGATGTGGATGGTGTATTCCTGAATAGGGAATCCATCCTGATCCAGAAGGTTACTGTCCTGCATGGTAATGAAACAAGGCAGCACCGGCACCTGATTATTCACTGCAAAGGTATAAGCTCCCTTCTTTAAGGGCTTGGGCTTACGGTAATTCCACCACATACTCTGTTCCGGGTAGAAAAGGACAAAATTGCCTTCCTGCAACAGTTCATCTACCGCCTTAACAAACTTCTTCATCGTAGCAAAATTGGAACTTAATGGCAAGGTATTGCAGTTGCGCATTAAATATCCAAAGAAGCCTGGAAAGCTTGTATAATTGCCTTCTTTGATAACACGGTAGAACTTTCTCTCTTTATGCTCTGATCTGTCATATGCCACCTGGATTGCAAAGCTGTCAAAGGCATTGAAATGATTACAGGTGATGATTGCACCCTGTTCCAGATTCTTAAAATTCTCGATTCCAACGACATCCTTAATGATCATCTGTTTCCTGCGGATGAGCATGTTCATGAACCAGCGCCCCATCTTATGTGCATAGCGGTTACGAAGCTTCGCTCCCAGCGTCTTATGAATATATTCCACTTCTTCCGGCATCAGGGTTCTTGAAGGCGGGTCGTTCTCTACATCAATGTCAAAATGGCCTTCTCTCTCCAGTCTTGCAATCCGCTCCAGAATCTCAAGTCTCTCAGCTGACTGCTGATTGCTCTTTTTCATCATATTCAGATAGTTATTCTCATTCTGAATCTCACGTAATGCCAGCTCCAGCAGGTGTTCTCCTGAATATCTGTCTTTTGCCTTATCTTCCTCTGTATAGTCAACAAGCTCCTGTCTGATCTGTTCATAGAAGGAAGTCATCTGTGCATATTTCCAGAAATGCTCGGATAAGCGGAAGCCTTCATAATGCCATGGCTTGGATGCCATATTATAATGAAGAATCTGAATATCCTCTTCCTTACAGGGCATCTCACCAAATACTTCTGTATTCCATGATGCATCCAGCCATAATACCTGATCCTTACAGATGATATTAAGATAGTCCTGATCCTGCGCCACTACGAAAGTATAGGTATTCAGAAGCTGAATAAATTTCTGTAATAAATTCTCCTCACGGAAAACCTTACAATTCATCAACAGCATTCCCGCATTGAAATAGGCATGCCTGTCAAGCCCCAGCACCTTCTCTACATATTCTCCAAAGGTCTCATCCTGAATAACTACCTGATCTCTGACTCCTGCTACATAATATCCGTCAATATTCTGCTCATATAATTTGGAGATATCTCCTATTGTAATGGTATCACTGTCAATATAAATAGCCTTGTCATACTGTGGATACATATCCGGGATAAAAAGACGATAATACGTAGTATGTGAATAATAATCTCTGACCGGTAATTCTCCATCCAGTTTAGCCAGTCTCTCTGTCACATCATCAAAATAAATCCGGGTATTGGCATTTTCCAGCCCCTTGACCCTTTCCTGCATAGCTGCACTGACATCTGTGTGAAGAATATGCATATGGTACGTATACTCCTTGGATGCATTCTCTATCATGGATTTCATTGCCACCATGGTGTACTTTGTATATTGATTGTCACAGGCAAAGAAAATCGGTATGATCGTATTCCTATTCATTGGTAACCTCCTTGACTTTCTCCAATTTCATTTTCTCTCTCGAACTTTCTCTTCAAATATATATATTCATATAAAACATCATCAAACTGTTCATAGTGAAAAACCGTGTGTACTTTGGTCACATCCCACTGCTTGATATTGGCAGTATGTGGATACGGCAGATAAAATAATCTTCTGGAAAAATGCCTTACTACCGTATGCTTATGCAGAAACTTCTGATCGTTGAACCTCTGCGGCAGCATCTTCTTTCTTGTAGTGCTTCTGAATATCGCACTCTGATCTGCAAAAGGCAGCTTCTTCGTCTTAATAAGCTCTCTTGCCTTCTCAAATAACCCTGTACGGCGTATCTCTTTCATATTAAGAAGGAGCACGCCGGCATTGATATAATTAAAATACACCAGATATTTACCATAATGGTCTCTGGTTGCTGCATACTCATAGCCCTCTATATCCATATCATATAACAGTGTGATATCACGGTTGAACAGAATATCTACATCCAGATACAGCAGCTTATCCGGTATCTGGGGCATCTTATCTGCAAAAAGGCGAAGTAACGTATAAGGAGAGCAATAACACTGTTCATTTGGGCAATTGGCAAATTCCTCTTCATATAAAGAAGAAACATCACATCTGGTAACACAGTTATCCGGATGATATTCTTTTGCCACCTGTTCCAGATAAAGAGCCTGTCTGGGTGTAACCGTCGTATATTCTGGCTTGATATGCGACACATCCATGGTCAGAATATAAAAATGAAAGGGTTCCGTAGTCTGCGTCCTCTTAAATATCGACAACATACAGGTCAGCATGCCATCAAAAACCTTTTCGTTTCCTGAAAATAAGATATTAATCATTTGTTTCCCCTGATTTGATATATTTTATTCGCTCTATGCTGTTATTTTCACTGCGCAGCTTCATCGTTGCATACACTTCCTGACGCAGCTGCTCCTTCTGTTCTTTGGCAGTCCTGTGTTCATCAGGATAAAAAGGTCCATCTACATAGGTTACGATTCTGGGTCTGGAACTGAATCTTCGTTTCTGATACGTGTCTGTAAAACAATATACAGGCGCACCACATTGAACCGGATATCGAAATGAGGTATCCGGGAAAGGTCTGATTCCCGTATAATACGGCCATATATGTGCTTCCGGGTAAATTGCTACGCACTTTCCCTCTGCAATCCTTGCCTTGATTACTTTGACAAAATTCTTCGCAGCCCCGATATCATCCGGCAAAGGTATGGCTCCAAGACTGGGAGTCACCCGCCCCAGCACAGGCATAGATACATTATTGGGATGAACAATCACATAGGTGTCCACCGGATAACTTACCATGCTAGGCATAAAGGCATCTGCAACTGGATGTGTATGATTTCCATATAAAAAGAAACCGTGTCCCTTCTCTTTCTTCAAAGCCTGCTTATTCACAATCTTATGACGATATGCCACTTTCAGATAAACCCACGCAAGAGGTCTTGCAAGGATGCGATACCAGAATATATGAGCAGCCTTCCCGACTAATGTATTATTATCATAACAATAATTCTCATCAATCTTCCTTGCCTTGATCTGTGCTGTTGAAAACTCATCCGTCAATTCATCGTGATAATATATGACCTGCTTCGTCTTCACACTTACTTCTCCCACATTACCGTATCTTCCTTTGGTAACTTTCCCCGTTCTCATCGTACATGTTCCGAATGGTTATGGTAAACCACTTCTTACGCACTAAGTAGTATAATATATCCGGGTATTTATTTCAAGCTTCTTACGCTAAAAGACACAGACTGTATGAATCAATCAGCCTGTGTCTTCTGTAAGTATATTCTATAGTTTATTTCGCATATTTCTCACTCTGTGCCTTGATCAGATCCATATCCTCGAAGTAATTGATCTTCATAGCGCTCTTTACCTCAGAAAGTGTCTGGGCTGCCACTTCTCTTGCAGCATCGCTGCCCTTCTTGAGGATATTATAAATCTCCGGGATATCCTTGGCAAACTCTGCTCTTCTGTTACGGATCGGCTCCAATTCTTCCTGTAATACATTATTGAGGAATTTTTTCACTTTCACATCACCAAGTCCACCTCTCTGATAATGTGCCTTTAATTCATCCAGGTTCGCATAATCAGGCAGATATCTCTCGAAATGCTCTGGTCTGCTGAATGCATCCAGATAAGTGAATACTGTATTGCCCTCGATATGTCCGGGATCACTTACCTGCAAATGCTCAGGGTCAGTATACATGCTCATAACCTTGGTTCTTACTTCATCTGCGGTATCAGAAAGATAGATACAGTTGCCAAGGGACTTGCTCATCTTAGCCTTGCCATCAATGCCGGGCAGTCTCATACATGCCTTATTGTCCGGCAGAAGCACTTCCGGCTCCACCAGTACAGGTGCATATACAGAATTGAACTTGTGTACGATTTCTTTTGTCTGCTCAATCATAGGCAGCTGGTCTTCACCTACAGGGACTGTAGTAGCCTTGAATGCAGTAATATCTGCTGCCTGGCTGATAGGATAGGTAAAGAAACCTACAGGAATGCTTGTTTCAAAGTTACGCATCTGGATTTCTGATTTTACAGTCGGATTTCTCTGTAATCTGGATACTGTAACAAGATCCATATAATAAAATGTCAGTTCACATAATTCCGAGATCTGTGACTGGATAAATAAAGTTGCCTTCTCTGGATCAAGGCCGCATGCCAGGTAATCAAGCGCTACTTCAATTATGTTCTGTCTGACTTTCTCAGGGTTATCTGCATTGTCTGTCAGTGCCTGTGCATCTGCAATCATGATAAAGGTCTTATCATACTGTCCCGAATTCTGCAGCTCCACTCTTCGCTTTAAAGATCCTGCATAATGTCCTACGTGCAGTCTTCCCGTTGGTCTGTCACCTGTTAAAATAATTTTCCCCATTTCAATATGCCTCCTTAAATAACTAAAAAGGCTCTTATCCCATACAGGATAAGAGCCGCAATGTCTTATAGCCACCTTGTATACATACCATCATATGCTTCCTTCATAACGGTAAGGCTTCCGTCAATGCCTACTGACAGTCTCTGCTGTGTTTGGATTGCCCTCATGAGTCCATTCCTTATCCTCCAAAATACCATGCTTGCAGCTTATGCATGGCTCTCTGCAAATCTTCGGATAACTACTACTCTCATTCAACGGTTTATCTTGTTCAAGCATAGCATTAAAAAGCATTAACGTCAAGGGTGAGTTGAACCTCTTCTCTTTAATCTATCCCTACTAATTTCTTCATCTGAATCAGTCTCTTATCAAACTGTTCGTAGAAATCGCAGTCTGTATGATATGGCTCTATGTAGAAATATTGCAGGATCTGCATGGCAGTGCGTTTAATCTGTTCTTCGTCCCCACCGGCTGCAAGCCTAGCCTGCGCTGCTTTCAGGAAATAATGCCAGTCAGTGATAAACTGCTGATTCTTCTTCAAATCCGGCGTATCAATCCACTTGCTGACTTTTACCTTGGAACGATTCTCCTTCTGACATTCATGTATCTGTAAAATATAGGAAAAACTGTTATCCTCATAGACTCTGCCTAATGGGAAAATACGGCAAATTCCCGGTCTGTCCTCATGAATGCTGCATCTGCCCTCCGCATCCAGGAATACGCAGGGTTCTCCTTCTGCCTGTGTGTTCATCTTGAGATTGGGCAGAATCACTCCATCTACAATATTCAGCTCTATCTTATCCTCCAGCAGTACCTCGAATCTGGTCTGGAAATGGCTCATCAGACGATGCACGTCAAGCGGATCAAGCACAATGGAGCTTCCCATGCCGTGACAACAGGCACTGCACCCTTTGCAATCATCGCAGTCAGCCTTCACCATATCATTGATACTGTATTTTTTTCCATCAGATATTTCATCCAGATTACATTCTCTTAACATTCGGAAACTCCTTTATTTGAATATTCAATATTTCTATCATAACCATTAAAATAAAGGTTTTCAATATGTTTTTTAATACTCTTTTCTGACCATGTGTGTGCTGGCGATTCCATAGGAGATTACCAACGCGCAGATACACACAAGTATACATTCCAGATTCAGATACATTGCTTTCTGTGAGAAAAAGACATCCAGCATATGGTCTATATCAATTCCTGTCATTTGCGCCAGCTTCTCACTCCAGACACCAACAATACAGATCACCGCACCAAATGCTATAATTACCAGCCTGCCCTTCTCCGCACCAAATATCAGTGAAACCGGCAGCATCACTGATATTACCAGGACTACTACACCGATCAGAAACATCACTTCAATTCCCTCAATATTTCCGGGAAGCCATATAAACAGCACAGAAATCAATACTGCTGCCATTAAGTTAATCAGTAAAAGCAGATACTTCTCCTGCACATACTGTTTCCTGCTGATTGGAAGTGACAACAGGAAAATAATTCCATTCTCATGCTGATCGTAACTGACAGTGTTAATTGCCAGAATGCTACAGCTGAATATTAGATAACTTACTGCAAAGGCAGGATTGGTATTGGTGAATACCACAATCGCCCAGATTAACATCATAATCCCAAGCGTTCTGCGCTGATTCCATAACAATCTGTAATCCTTGATCAATAATCCTCTCATAATTGCTCTCCCTTCGTCAGCATCAGAATCACCTCATCAATGCCGCCTTTTTCAATCGCAAGATCTCTGGCATTCTCCTGATAGTACTGCTTCTGATCAGTCAGAAGCTGCCATCCCCAGGCCTCTTTCTTCTGCCGTACAATATAGCTCTTATCCATATCAGCATATTGCTCCTCTGTCACCTTGAGTATGCCATATTCATGCAAAAGCACATCCGTATCCTCATGGAGAATCACTTCGCCTTGTTCCAGCATATAGATATCATCACACAAGCCTTCCAAATCCTCTGCAATATGGGAGCTGATGAGAATTCCCCGATCAGGTGTCTCCATATAATCACGCAGCATATCCAGCAGTTCATCTCTGGCAACCACATCAAGCCCTGCTGTAGGCTCATCCAGTATCAGCAGCTTTGCATCATGGGACAGTGCGACCAGAAGCTTTAGCTTTGCTCTCATTCCCGTGGAAAATTCCTTAATTTGTTTATTGAGGGGAATCCGGAACTGTTCACACTTCTCTTTAAAACTATTTTGATTAAAATGATGATACATAGCAACCTGAATTGCCAAAATATCCGCTACGGTAAGCCAGCCACTGAATCCAGAATCCGCCAGTACGACACCCATATTCTCTCTGTCTTGTTGCGTAAGCTTCCCTGGTTCATGTCCAAATACGGTAACTACTCCGCTATCAGGGCTAATTAAGCCCAGTATTGTCTTAAAAGTCGTACTCTTGCCTGCGCCATTTAGACCTATCAGACCTGTAATATATCCTTCCTTTAATTCCATCGAACAATGCAGCTTAAATTGCGGATAACTCTTGATCACATCCTGCAACTGGATTAACTTCTTCTCTACCAATGTTCTAATCCTCCATCATAATATCCAATAATTGACTGATCTCTTCCTTCGTCATGCCACAGCTTCTCGCCTTCCTGATGGCTTCCTCAAAAGCCGCTTCCACTTCTCTTCGCTGTTCTTCCAGTGCAACATTATTGTTGATTGCGGCAACGAAACTGCCTTTTCCATGCACAGTAACAATAAATCCTTCCTGTTCTAAGGCATCATATGCTTTCTTCACAGTCAAGGCGCTGATTCTAAGCTCCCTGGAAAGTGTGCGCACCGAAGGAAGTGCTTCCTCCTGTTGTAATTCTCCATGCTGGATTTTCTCCTTGATCTGCCCTACAATTTGTTCATAAATCGGCTGCATGGATGAGTTGTTGATAATCAGATGCATCTATTCTTATCTCCATTTCTCGTTGTGTAGTCCTTCAAGTAATAAACAGTATATAACAGTGTAGATATGTTGTCAACTGTTATATACTGTTTATCTTATTTTTTTACCCTTAACCGTATTCTAAAATCCCTGTCAAGAACCGATAAAGTGTATATACATATATGAAATAACTAAAAACCACACGCATAGAATAAATTTACTGTCTAATGCGTATGGTTTTTAGTTTCTTCTGCAACTTTATCTGCTATATCCAATGCATCTTCTGCTGACTCTGTAAGTCTTGAATATGTTTCAATACTCATTACTATCATCGATCCATATCCATTCTTTGTCAAATAAACTGGTGAACCTGCCTTTACTGTACTTTCTATTTCTGTAAATTTATTTCTTAAATCAGATACTGGTCTAATTTGTATCATATGCCGCCTCCTTATCATAATTATGATAAAATAATGTCATTTCATATTTATTATATGTAAATTCATGTAAAATATCAAGCTATACATAAATTCCACAGCAGCCTAATATAATGATATCAAAAATATACTACAGGTAGCCTATGTTAAAATGGAACGATATCATAGATACGATTCGTGAGAAAAAAATTAGTGGTAAAGTCATCACGATGGCTGCTGCACTTCTCGTCCTGACCGGTCTTGTGGGAATCCGACAGAGTATCCCTACAAGCTCCACTGTGGGAGACAGAGAACTGCCCATCTATTGTGTGGAAACTCAGGAACCCAAAATAGCTCTGACTTTTGATGCAGCCTGGGGCAATGAAGATACCCAGAAGATCATGGAGATTCTCAAGAAACATAATGTCAAAGTAACCTTCTTTATGACGGGTGGATGGGTAGAACATTACCCTGATGATGTGAAAATGATTCTGGCTGAAGGACACGACCTTGGAAACCACAGTGAGAATCACAAGAATATGAGCCAGCTCGCCGACAGTGAAAAAGAAACCGAATTGATGAAAGTCCACGAAAAAGTCAAAAACCTGACAGGTTATGAAATGTTCCTGTTCCGCCCTCCTTATGGGGATTATGATAATGCTGTTGTAAAAACAGCCAAAAAATGCGGATATTACACGATTCAATGGGATGTGGACTCTCTTGACTGGAAGGACTATGGTGTTGATTCCATCATCAAAACTGTTACAGAGCACAAGCATCTGGGAAACGGCTCCATCATCCTGTGCCACAATGGTGCCAAATACACTGCACAGGCTCTGGATACCCTGATAACAACCCTGCAGGATAAGGGCTACACCTTTGTTCCTCTTTCACAGCTGATCTATCGTGACAATTACCATATGAATCACGAAGGGCGACAGATTTCAGACAATTGACTCTAAAAATGGGCACTTACAAACAAGTGCCCATTTCATGATTAATCACATCATTTTTGACGGTATCCTCATTGATTAATTATACGGGAATCTGCAGCCTACTGTATAAATCGGTATTGTATCAAATTTATCCCCATGTCCACCTTTTGTAGGCTTTACTACTATGCCACGGTCTACAAAATTTTTATCAATGTATACTTTTAGTGACTTTGGTTCTCCATCTTTAGTTTTTACCTCTATCCCATATACAGTTTTATTCCTATCTGCTAACATAAAGTCTAACTCATAATTCCCATACGTTGAATAACATACTTCACTTTCTATTACCTTTAAGTCTGTATATGGTACTTTAAACAGCCTATGCAATTCATTGTATACAAAAGTTTCTGTAATCACACCTGTTAATGATGATTGCTTTATCAGACTTTTATCTGCCAGATAAGATACTATCCCACAATCTGAAAAGTAAGCCTTCCTACTCTCACTTATGTTTCTCATATCCCCATCTACTGCTAAATTGCATGTAGACAAGATTCCTGCATATTTAAGCCATGTAATCGCATTGACTACTTCACCCTTATTCACAATTAACTTTGTATTATTTTTTACTAATGTAGTAAGTGTTTCTAAAACGTTCTTTCTATCACTATCCTCTCGATTACACATCTGTTTTAATGCTTCTCGATATACATTATCAAAAATCTCTACCTCTCTTGCTTCATGAAAATATGCTCTGGATTCATCTTTGAATGTTTCCAATAATTTATCAATGATTCCATAACATTCATTGATATCTCCCGTTTTTACATATTTCTTTATAACCTCCGGATATCCGCCAATTTTTAAATAAATATTATATAATTCCTCAAGCTTGACATAATTAGCTTCTGTATCCTCCCCATAAAGATTTATGGTCTTTAACAATTCTTCACACTGAAACACCCTGCAAAATTCAGCAAAACTCAATGTAAACATATGTGCATAACTAATTGTGCCTGCTGGATGGAAAAATTTCTTGTCTCCTAATATTCTTCCAAGGTAACTTCCTGTTACAACAATGTCACATTTGATACTATCATGTAATTTACGAATTGAATTATAAACCATACTGCTACTCTGAATTTCATCTATAATCAATATCGTATTACTATTGTCTACAAAGTGTGGTAATGATGCTCTCCTACAGTATTTTTCAAATTCTATGGGATTACACCCATTATTAATAACATCTATAAAATTATAAGTATCGGCTGTTAAATCAACCATTATGACATACTCATAATTCTTATATGCAAATTTTTTTAATTCCGTTGTTTTCCCTATCTGCCTAGACCCCTCTAACTGTAAGACCTTATGTGATGGGTCTTTTTTCCACTTCATTAAATCATTCTGTATATCCCTGACAAAAGGGTTATCTTTTATTATATTACTGTATTCTTTTTCATTTACATAAGTTCTGTAATCTACTTCAGGAAGTTCTTTTGTTGCCTTTATGACTCCATTTTCAGTTAATACTAAATTATCAACATAGTTTATATTATTCTTAATGTAATCATCCGTATAAAATGTGTCATTAATAATGAAGCCTGCTGTTTTCCCGGTTGAATCTTTTACCTTGTAAGTCGCTACCATTCCCTGTCTTCACTCCCTTCCGTATCTATTCATTATACCGCTAAAGCAGCGATTTTACAAATCATTGCTCCCACCGGGAAAAATTATTAATTTTTTTACTCCCTTTTCGGAATAGTGTTCCCATTACTTAAAATTCTAAGTAAAATGCATATTTTTATATTTGGTTATAAAATAGATGTCTGCTGTTTACAATGTATATTTATAAGCTCATTTCCCATAGGGACACAATTCCGAAAATGGAGTTTTTTATTAATATGTCTTGTTTATGAAAACAAGCATTGAGGTTATTCTTATCAAAAGTCCTAATTGCACCTCATCGTTGGGCAACGAGGATACGAAGGAAATCATGGAAATACTGAAAAACACAATGGTTAAGTGACCTTCTTCATGACAGTCTGCTGTGGAATGATTCCATCATCCTGTGCCACAATGGCGCAAAATACACTGCACAGGCTCTGGATACCCTGATAATAAAGGCTACACCTTCGTTCCCCTTTCACAGTTGATCTAAACAGAACCGTCATTGGAAAGCTGATATGTTGCATTTTACCTAGGTGTATGGTAAATGCAAACAAGATATTAACAGAATATCATCAAAAAATAATATATTTAATTTTGCAACTAATTGCAGCTAAATTGAAAACGGGATACCCACATCAGTTATTGTCTGTGAGTACCCCGTTTTTCTTTCAGTTCTTCATGGATTCTGTGATGAGCTGTCTCATATCTGACTTGTCTTTTCCAAGTGCGAAAGTCAGCTCGCTGTAGAGCTTATCCTCTGCCAGCTTGAAATACCGTTTTTACTCTTTCTGTAAGGATTTTCTGCCTTTGCGGGAAAAGTTTGATACTTTCTGCGCATGGGTACTGCTCCGTTTTGTTCACAATTACTATACTTTGGGGAGTTCCACTTTCACAATGCGTTCTATCAGTATCTCTCTGCCATCCTCCATAATGAAGGCATGCTTTGGTTCATCCAGCTTCCTAGCCCTGCCTTCTACTGTAAGGTATGCTCCGCCATGCTTCTTCTTATCCGGTTCAAAATAAGTGAATATCACCTGCGGATGCGTGGGCAGTTGTTCCCTAATCTGCTGGAATTTCTCATTCAAACGCTCTTTTTCGTTCTCATCCAGCTCAATCCACTGTTGTGTCAGTCTGCCCGTTTCATCAATGGCATCCTCATAGCCTGTCAGCGCAGCAAAAGGCGAGAACTGCGCAGCTCTGTCGGCAATGGGCATCGGCGTATGTGTGACAGAAGTATGATGTGGCAGATTGATGATATCGTCATATCTGGTCATGCCCTGTGTCCTCCTATCTGGCTGTTGCGCTGTATCGTTGTAGCACCTTCTTCAAAATTCATACCCTTTAAAATGGCATTCTTGCCGAATTTCTTCTTAATATCCAATACCGCCTGCTGCATTTTTTTCTCTTTTTCAAGCTCTGTCTCCTCAGCCCTGCGCTGCTGCTCTCTGGCCTCATAGTCGGTAAAAAGAGTGAGCTGCTCATATGTCTCTTTCTGCTGCGCTGACTGCTCTGATACGACATGATTCGCTGTCAGATTCAGACGTCTGATGAGCAGGTTCGGATTAACTATTCTATCATATAGCTCCATGACTGCCTCTGTAATCAGTCTGGTCGAAGAAGTAGCTCTGCTCAGGTTCGCAGTGCCATGCGCATGCTTTGGCACCTGTCTCCCATAGCGGTCAGTTGTAACTTCTCCTTTGTATTTCCTTCGAATGTCAGGATTGGTCAGATTATCAATATCATACCCGACAGTCAATACCACCTGATCCGTCACCAGTCCCTTATCCACCAGATCCAGCACCAGAATATCTGTCATTTCCCGCACGACCAGTCTTGTCTTATCATAATCATAGGCACAGTGAAGGACTTGCCCGGAACCGATACTGTTTGTCTCTGGTTTATACGCTTTGATATCTGCAATTGTACATGGCTCCCAGCCCCAGGCATGGTCTATGAGAAGTTCCGCGTTGATTCCAAATATTTTGTAGAGCAAGTCTTCATTATAATATTCATTGGCTTTTCCAAGAGAACATCGGGCAATATCTCCCATGGTATACAGCCCTATCTGTTCCAGCTTCTTCGCATAGCCTCTGCCCACTCTCCAGAAATCCGTAATCGGCTTATGCCCCCACAATAGCTTCCTGTATGACATCTCATCCAGCTGCGCCACTCTCACTCCATATTCATCAGGACTGGCATGCTTCGCTTCGATATCCATAGCAATCTTACACAGATACAGATTCGTACCAATCCCCGCCGCTGCCGTAATTCCTGTAGCAGCATACACATCCTGAATCATCCGGGAAGCGAATGCCTTGGGAGTGAACTTATATGTCTCCAGATACGGTGTTGCGTCAATAAAGACTTCATCTATGGAATAGACATGAATATCCTCAGGCGCTACATACTTCAGATACACATTGTAGATTCTCGTGCTGTACTCCATATATAATGCCATTCTGGGTGGCGCTGTCACGTAACCAACGCCAAGGTCAGGTGAATTGGCAATCTCTGTCGCATTGCTGGAAAAGCCATGCAAAGTCCTCCCCGGTGCATGCTGTCTTCTCTCTGCATTGACCTCTCTGACTCTCTGAACTACCTCAAATAATCTGGCTCTGCCAGGAATTCCATATGCTTTCAGGGAAGGAGACACTGCCAGACATATGGTCTTCTCTGTCCTGCTTGGATCTGCTACCACCAGATTCGTGGTAAGCGGATCCAGACCTCGTTCCTTACACTCCACGGAGGCATAGAAGGATTTCAGATCTATTGCAATATAAATATGTTCCTTTGTCATTTTCGTATGCCTCCTTTTATAGAATCTTTTCTTTAGAATAGCATACCCTGAACAAATTTTCTATATCCATTCGAACAAAAGTTTTGCTTTCAGGCATAAAAATGGGAAGCCACCAGGCTTCCCACATCTTACATATTTACTGCATGATCCATTACATTTTGTACTTCATATACCGGTGCTGCTGAAATCTCAGTCTGTAGTGCACCTGCCTGCGCTTTTGCCCAAAACAGCATAAGCAGTAAAAGCAAAATCAATACCAATGCTTCCAACTTTCTGTAGATAGATTCACTCATCCCCATCACCATACCTTTCCATAATCAGTGAACTTCGAATTCCTTTTCCAAAGTCTGCCCCTCAATAACAGATTCCAGTAACTATATTAATTTCTGAATAGTTATTCGGTTGATATAGTAATTGTACCATAATTTTTATATTTTGTATCTATTTTCTGAATTTTTCTATTGAGATTTTATACCATCTTTTTTGGTTATTCTGCCCAATAGACTTTGCTGCCTTTTTCATCCTTGGCAACCACAAGCTTACGGTCTATTTGTTCCTTTAGTTCAGTAACATGGGAGATAATGCCGACCAGGCGCCTGTCCCCTGCCAGTTCATTGAGAATCTTAATGGCTTCTTCTCTGGATTCATCATCCAGCGAACCAAATCCCTCATCTACGAACATGGTATCCATTCTTACTTTACCTGCCGTGTTCTGTATCACATCTGCCATTCCAAGAGCCATAGACAGAGCCGCCATAAAGGACTCACCGCCCGACAATGTCTTAACATCCCTTGTCTTATCGTTGACGAGACTGTATACATCCAGGTCAAGTCCCACTGCGCCCTGGCTTCCCAGTTTATCCAGACTTCTACACTGTAGGATGAACTGATTGCCCGACATTTTTACCAGACGCTTATTGGCTTCACGGACAATGGTCTCAAAATACTTTCTCTGGATATAAGTCTGAAAATCCAGCTTTGCACTGCCGGACAGATTTCCATTGGCAGTCTTATCCAGATTACTGTACAATTCATACTCCTGCTTGAGAATCTGCCTTCTTTGAAATAATCCCTGCAATTTCTCATAAGCTTCCTGATTGCGGTGATTAATGCCATATAGCTCCTGCTTTCTGGCTTCCAGCTGTTTACCTGCATTCTCCAGCTCTGTCTGCTGCCTGTGTAGTGTCTCTACATCTACAGGTTCTTTGCCTTCTACCTGGCTTTCATATTGGAGAAGGGCTTCCTTATTTCTGACACACATGTCATGATACTCGGTAATCTCCTGTTCCAGCCGTTGTATCTGTTCTGTGGAAAGTCTGACCTTACTGTACTCTTCTACAGACTGGAACTGCTGCACCTTTATTGCCTGCTCAAAAGCATTCTGTGCCTCTTTCCAGGTCTGCTGCAAACGCTGATTCTGCTCTTCTTCTGTCTGTTTTGCAGAAGTGATCTGTGTCAGTGCATCTCTTGCCTGCTGCCACTTCTGTTGCACCCTGGCAAGCTTATCCTGTAAATCTTTCAGTTGTTCTTCTAATTGGTGAATCTGATCTTTCGCCTCAGATTCATTCTGTAATTCCAGTTGTCCCTTCAACAGCTCATACTGGGCTTTGGCAGTTTCATAGCTATTCTGTTCCTTATGAAGCTCTTCCTGTTTCTGAAGGAGTTCTTCCTTCTGGGCAACAAGCTCTTCATTACTCTTCGTTTCTTCCTTCTCTGCCTTTTCCCAGCTTTGTTTTGCCTTTTTTACCATATCCTGTGTTACAGGAGAATCAGATAAGGGCGCCTTATGAGGGTGCGAAGTGGAACCACATACAGGACAGGGACTTCCCTCTTCCAGCTGTGCTGCCATGATTCCAGCCTGTTGTGCAATAAAGCTGTCATTAGTCTGTTCATACAGATGCAATGCCTGAACTGCCTTTTCATGCATCTGCAGAAGCTGCTTCTGTAGTTCTTCCACTTTCTGCTGTTGTTTGGTAAGCTGGTTTTGAACCTGTCCTGTCTTTTGCTCTTGTCGTATCGCGATTCTGTAATATTCTTGTGCCTGTTCATACTTGGGCAGGGCTTCTTTCAATGCTGCAATCTGCGCCTGTAGCTTCGGCTCCTGTTCCTGCTGCGCCTTTTTACCAAGCTCCTGCTGCTCTTCCCATTGAGCCAGTGCCTGACGTGCTCTTGGAAGTGTCGTTTCATACTGTGTCAGACGTCCATTGCTCTCTTCCAGTAATTTTCTGCAGCTGTTTGCCCGATTCTCTTCCGGGTATATCAGTGCAGCCTTCTTACCAAGCTTCAACTGATTGCTTTTCTGCTCATAGAGCGCACTCTCAGCCTCCAGCTTCTTCTGCGTTGTCCTCACCTGTTCCAGATGCCTGAACAATTCATTGATATGTTCTCCACGCACACTCTCTTCCCTGATCTGCTCTCTGCGTTTTGTATTCTCTTCCATCTGCTGACCAATCAGAGTCTCTTCATCTTTTCCCGCCTGTCTGAGTTGTTCCAGCTCATCCATAAGGGGCTGTACGTCATATTCTGAGAATTGCAGGGATAGCTCATCTTCCTTATGAATCGCCCGCACGCCGGATAATTGCATTTCACAGAATTTGCGGTTATCCAGCAATTCTCCGTAACACTTTTTCGCGCGTTCATGTAATGCATCCTGTATCTGCCAGTAGATTCTGGTATTGAATATCCTGCCAAATATCTCTTTTCTTTTATTGGATGGAGCCTGCAAAAGGCGCATGAACTCACCCTGGGCGATCATGGCAATCTGCGTGAACTGATCTGCATCCAGACCTATGATTTCAATGATCTTATCGTTAGTTTCACGCAATTTTCCTACAAATGCACTGCCATCCGGCAAAATCAGCTCTACTCCAGGCTGCTCTGTGGTTTCCTTGTAATTACCATCCTTGTCCTTACGTTTACTGATCCGGGTATACCTGGGGTTACGATGAATGCTATATATCTGCTCTCCATAGGAAAAGGTAAATTCTACAAAGGTAGCCACATCAGGACTTGCATACTGGCTGCGCATGTCACTGCCCTCTCTGGCGCCGCCACTGGTTCTGTCGTAAAGGGCATAGCATATGGCATCAAAAATCGTGGTCTTACCCGCACCTGTATCACCGGTAATCAGGAAAATACCATGTGCATCCATGCCAAAGTCAACTGTTGCCTCCCCTGCATAGGAGCCAAAAGCAGACATTACCAACTTGATCGGTTTCACTCTGTCTCACCCCCTATTTTCACCAGTATCTCCTGTATAACTGCTTCCTCTTCTTCCGATAGAGGCTGCTGCTGCATGATCTGATAAAATTCCCGAAAAGCTTCCATAGGACTGGGAAGAGTCTCTATCTCCCCTTCCTGTCCAGACAGTAAGGCTCTGGTTCTCATATTATCCACGGTAATCTCCAGAATATGATCATATACCTCTTCCAGCGTATCCTTAGGGCGATAGGGTTCTTTCTCATCCGTCAGGGTAATGCTTACATAATCATGACAATTCTGTTCATTTCCTGCCTGCAGCAGTTCCTGCAAAGTACCTTTTATCTTTCTGACATCTCTGTCACAATTTAGAGTAATTGTCTCTATTACAGGTTCATTGCCCTTTTCTTCTAATGTTACCATGGTAATGGATTTGTTATGATGTTCCTCACTGACAGAATATTTCAAAGGTGTGCCACAGTATCTGATTCTTCCATTTCCTATCGTCTGTGGTCCATGAATATGACCTAATGCCACATAATCAAAGTCAGAAATGACACTTGTGTCAATTGCATCCAGTCCACCAACTACGACACCAGTTGTCTCTGAATCACACATCTTGGGCTGCTGTCCATTTGTCGTAAAGAACTGATGTGCCACAAGTACATTTCGTCTGTTCCAGTCTATCTCTTCTCTCGCTAGTACCCCAGCAAAAGCCTTTTCATAGTTCAATTCTGTCCCCTCCGGGAATAATTGACGTACATATCCAGGCTTTGTAAAAGGAAATAAGTAGAAATCCACTTCTCCTGCTTCGTCCTGTAATGTAACCCTGCGAAGATGCTCTTCCTCATTTCTTGGTGGCATAGTCGAGATATAGATATGATGCTTCTCCAGAAAAGAAGCCGCATATTGCAATCGCTCCGGGCTGTCATGATTACCTGCTATAATCAATACTGGAATTGACGGCGTTATCTCCGACAACTGCACAAGGAAATCATCAAAGATGCGGTATGCCTCTCCTGATGGTACCGATTTATCATAAATGTCACCTGCAATTACAATTACATCAGGTCTATACTCCTTCGTCTTTTCCACGATCTGATTCAGAATTGCCCGCTGCTCCTGCGCCAGACTGTAGAAATGTAAGTGTTTGCCTATATGCAGATCTGAAATATGAAATATTTTCATCGTCATTCTCCTTGTATTTATTCCCCGATTAAAACATTCTTCCCTTCAAATGCAAATCCTTATTTATAAATCCACCCTTTGGGTATTCCTCTTGTTATCAACGCCGTTTCATACTTCTGGTTCTCCCCATACTGAATGACCATACCTTTCTGTATTCATTGCTCTACTTCTTATTATAGCCTATATCCTATGCCCACGCAATGAACAGGTTGCCATTCGCATCCACCAGACTAACCGCAACACTGGCTTCATTGACTTTTTCTCCTGCTGCTGCCTTGTCAACAGATACACCCTCTGCCGGCTTTACATTAACTGTAGTTGCACTTGAAGCCGAACCTGTTGATGAGCTGCTGCTGTCCGAAGAGGAATCAGATGAACCAGTGGAATCTGATGAACCTGAAGCAGATGAACCTCCAGAGTTGGAGCCAGTATTAAAAATTCCTGCTACAGGTAATTTAACAGAAGCCTCTGAATAATCACTTAATGCATTCTTAGATGCATCCTTTGGAATCATTCGTGCCTTAAAAAAGATATTTTCAGTAGCAGAAGAGATTTGTTTATCAGCACTTGATTTAGCTTCCTCATGATACCATATAGCACCATCTTTTAATAAATATATGCTATATAACTTATTAGCCTCCGGAGTAGTAACCGTTGCAACATTATTATCTCCTAAAGATATTTCTGCTAGGTGTTTGAGAAACACAATATTTTGAATACAAAATTGTACAGATTTAACAAATTCATAAACAGACACTGTGCAGCCGTCAGTACTTAGACGCTGTAATTTAGCGTCTTATGTACTGCTACGAGTGTAGTGGGAGCGGGTCTGTGTTGCATTGTTAAACCTGCACAATTCATCCCATTCTTTATACCTGTTTCGCAATTACCTATATCTAGGCTATTGCGAATAGCTTTTGTATTTAAAATATTATTTCATATTTTCACAATATGCGCAAAAATTATTGTACATACTTCACATATGTCAATCCTTTTTGTGCATTCATGCTGTTATCCAACACCAACCGAGCAGATTACAGTTTTTCCTGATATTTTTTAAAGAATATCCTCCACATCCACGACTTTATACCCTTGCTCTATCAAGTCCCTGGCAAAAATTCCCTGTCCGGGGATAAGCTGCCCGGAAAATGTACCATCATAGATCTGCTTTACACCACAGGAAGGGCTTCTGGATTGCAAAATGACACACTCTATCTCTTCTCCTGCAAGTTCTTTTAGAATTAAACTACTGCCCCGATGAAACTCTGTATCCCTGCTGATTCCATCCCTGTCTGTTGCGACACCATTGACCAGTTCTACAGGGGTTCTGGGTGTTTGCAATCCTCCTGCGACTTCTGGACAGACTTCTATGACCTCTTTTCCCTCTAACCACTTATGAAGTTTCTCACTGTAATTATTGCCACCGCTGTACTTACAATTACGCCCCAATAAGCATGCACTGACTACAACTTTTCCCATTTTAATTACTATTCCTTTCATGCCAGTTCTTCCGGTACAAAGGTATCTTTCTCGCATACCAGATAAATATTCTGATTCATTCTCTTTTCAAAGTAATGCATTAACTCAATGTTGGAATCCCATTTATCTTGTGGGTAGGAACCATATCTTCTCTTTACATCGTTCATTCTCTCTTCAATATCGAGGACTCCATCTGCTCCCGCCAGGCTGTCGCATAATTGAATCAGCAGGTCATATTCATCATATACAGTTTCAACCAGTTTGTTTTTTATAAGTGTCAGTTCTTCTTGTGAAACGTCAAATTTTCCTATATATTCATCTACAGTGTGATTGTTGAACGAATGTGTCAGACAGATTTTGGCTACTTCATCATAACCTAATGATTTCATATATGTATAACCATCTGAAACATGTCCCAGGTGTCTCGTTCCAAACTTTCTGCCTATATCATGCAATAATCCTAATATATAGGCTTTCTCAGAATCCATATCTCCACATGCACTGGCAATCTTCTCTGCACAATGCGCTGCTGTCAGGCAATGTATTCCCCAGGGTCCAGGGTTACATGCTAACCCATCCCTGACCAATGCAATAGCTTCTTCTCTCGTCGGCAACATATCGTATTCCTTTCCTTACATTAAAAATATGTACTAAACGGACTCCTTACATACATCTACCCATTCTGTATATGGTGTGTATTTCTCCATTTCTTCTATTGTCAGTTCAATGGCACTATTACTGCTTCCGCAGGCTGGGAATACCGTATCATACTTGCGAAGTGACTCGTCGAGATACACTGCCACGCCTTCTTTGATACCAAAAGGGCATACGCCACCTATTTCATGACCAATTTTCTCAATCACTTCATTCTGGGTGAGCATCTTTGCCTTTTTGCCAAAATGCGTCTTGTATTTATGATTGTCTATCTTCATATCACCTGCTGTTACGATCAGAATCGGTTGATCCTCCACCATAAAGGACAATGTCTTGGCGATGCGTCCCGGCTCGCAATGGAGTGCCTGTGCTGCCAGCTCTACGGTAGCGCTTGACACATCAAATTCCATGATACGATCCTCTATCCCAAATTGCTGCATATATTTTCTTACATTTTCAATTGCCATTTTAATAACCATACCTTTCGTACAAATTTACGTATGCGCCCATTATAGCCTATATTTTATTCCTGCACAATCATAGCTGTCATAACTTTTCCCGAATTTGACAAGATATAGGCAAAATTCTATAATGTGTGTAACTATTCAGAGCCATGCAGACTGAGGTAAAATATGCTTGTTCAAAAATATATTTGACTCAACTTATATGGCAATGTACCCCAATAAGCGGAATGCTATAAAACAGAGATTTTACGCATGGAGTTGTAAATAGTTACATTGTTCAGCAATGTAACTCATAATTCCAGGAAAGGATAACCTATGTTACATCATCGAAAAATATTTGCTTTACTTATGATAACACTTCTGCTGTCAGGCTGCGCTTCTTCATCGCCTGTATCAGAGGTTGTATCCTTTGATGAATTCACTGACATTGAGTCTGAGAGCACTCCGGCGGCTTCCAACACGCCCATAGCTTCGGACAGACTCTCTATCACGGAAACACCAGACGGTTTTACTGTAACAGAAATGCCGGAAGAAGAAAGTACCCCCGCCTTTCAGGAATATGATATCACTCTTATGGCTGTGGGGGATGATCTGATTCATATGGGTGTTGTCTATACTGGCAAACAAAATGATGGTTCTTTCGATTTCTCTTTTCTGTTTCAGGGAATTACAGATTTTCTAAATAAAGCAGATGTGAAGATCATCAATCAGGAAACGATTATGGCTGGCAATCAGCTTGGCTTTCATGGATTCCCGCATTTTAATTCTCCTACGGAAGTGGGAGATGCCATTGCCAATGCCGGATTTAATGTGGTTTTACAGGCAACGAACCATTCTGCCGATCAGGGAATTGATGGAATTGACAGCTGTGTCAGTTTCTGGAGGAACCATCCTGAAGTTCTCCTGACAGGATTGCATGAGCCTGATAACCGAACGATTCCTACCCTTACTATAAAAGATGTTACCTTTGCTATCCTGAACTATACCTACGGACCTAACTACGAGATCGTATCCAATAAACTGGCTTCCCGCATGGAGCTTCTATGCGCACGTAATGAACAGACCGGAGCCATGGACTATACCACAATCAATCCTCAGGTTCTGGAAGACATCAAAACAGCAAAGGAACTGGCAGATATCGTAGTGGTATGTCCTCACTGGGGAACTGAATATCAGACCTCCCCTTCCTCTTATCAGCAGAAATTTGCCAGACAAATGACAGAAGCGGGAGCTGACTTAATCATTGGCGCCCATCCACACGTAGTACAGCCAATTGAACAGATTCAGACTGACAATGGCAACAGCTCCATCTGCTACTACTCCCTTGGCAACTACGTATCGACACAGCAAAACGGCAGAAGTATGCTGGAGGGTATGGCATGGGTCACCTATCATGTAGATCAGGACGGCATCTCACTTCGTCAAGATAAGACGGGCGTTATCCCTCTGGTATGCCACTATACCAGCAGTCCTGTCCGTATTCAGAATATCTATCCTTTGGAGGATTATACGCAGGAGCTGGCTTCCAGCCACGGTATCATCTCCTATGGCGGTATCTCCTTCTCTCTAAGTGACCTGCAGCAGTGGAGCACTGAAACCTTTGGAGACTGGGTATTAACAAAAGACGCTGTACTCTCAGATTAGAGGGTCCAGCGTCTTTTTCTTATTAATCTATTACATTCTTCACACCAATAAAAGTACTGTCGTAATATATGTCGCTGACTATAGTACCCTTTCTGGAATTGGCCTCATGCACGATCTGTCCGTTGCCGATATAAATACCTACATGCGTGCACTTGGAACCATTGGTAGAATAGCATACGATATCTCCCGGCTGAATCTCGGATACGCTGATGCTTCTGCCATTACCGCCCCACTGTCCCTGTGGCGTTCTGCTCAATGAGTACCCAAACTCTGCATAGATATAGCTGGTAAAGCCTGAACAGTCCGTACCTGATGCAAGGCTTCTGCCGCCATGGACATAGGGTGTTCCAAGATACTGCATTGCATATTGTACAATAGCACTCCGAAGCTCTGTATTTGTTGTATAATTGGTCGGCGGCGGTGTTACCACTACTGTAGTGTTCTCAGGCGCAGTCTGCTCAGTCTGGACAGCTCTCTGTTGTAACTCCTGCAGCGCTGCCTGTTCAGCCTGTTCCTCTGCTATGGATTTCGCATAGATAAACTCCTCCTCCACAGTAATGAACTCGCTGGCAACATAGCCTTCTGTGTTCTCTGTATAGCGTATCTTCGTCCATTCCTCACCATACTCTATGATCTGCGCCTTTTCCCCATGATCGATGTAGCCGATTCTGGATGCAGAAGTATCCGGCTCCTGCCGTACATTCAGACGGTCTGCCTGTACTACTGCATAATGGGTCACGTAATTGTCTATTACCTCTGCCGCTGCGTCTCCATAGATGAAGAACTCTGCCTTAATATAGCCTTCTACTTCACCCGATATGACCTGGAACCAGTCCCCGTCACTCTCCGTTGTGATGCTCTGCACCTGTGCTACAGAACCATCATACATCTTTCCTACGATTTCACCCTCTGTATTCGGTGTGCTTCTGACATTTACATAATTATTGACATCTGCTATTGCAAGATTGCTGTATTCATTCTCTGACTCGCCATGCGAAGCCTCACTGACAGCCTCGGCCTCCTGCGACTGGCGCTGCTCCTGTGCATAGCTCTCCAGTTCTGCCGCATCACTGTCTATGATGTCCTGTGCTATCGCTGCTTCTCCGGCTGCCAGACTTATCTGCCCTGCCTCTTCTTCCCGCTCAATTTCATCATTTATCTGTGCTACACCTGCTGTATAGCTTATATCCTGTTCACTTGTCTGTTCTTCTTCCTGTACTGCTGCCATATCCTGCTCCTGTGAACGGGCCACCAGCCCCATATCACAGGTCAGTGCCAGCAAAAGACAGGGAAACACTGTATATAATAATTTCACTTTCATCCTGACTTATTTTAAATCCTTTATTTCACTAACTATATCTTCTCATACGTTTCAATCACGCACTCAGCATCTATAAATTCCATACGTATTTCTTCATTGGGAATATATGCAGTCTGTCTGCTCTGATTATATGCCAGATATCCCAAATGGACAAGCAAAGTAAGTACATCATCCTTATTTCTGAATGTAATCATGTCATTTTGGAAAGTGGCAGTTCTTACATTCACCTCATCACCTGAAATCATAGCTATCACTGCGGTTTTAAGTCCATCAAAGTTTTTATTGATAAGAGGTATAATAGATTCATATGTGCCTGTCTGTGACCAGTAACTTTGAAATTCCCCTAACAGCATAAGGTTTACAACTGCGTTCGGATTATAGATATGATACTGTCCAAGCCTATAACCATCATACCACTTTTTGACTTCTTCATAATTATGTCCAAATCTTTCACACAGGCTGATTACTTCCTCTTGCGTAAATCCTACATATGGTGCAAGTACTGATGAACTTAACATAGTAAACTGGGTAAAATTGTTTAATGCTGACTGTGTTTTGAGTTTTTTTATCGGTAATATACCTGTTAAGTATGCCAAGGCTATATATTTTGTAGGCTCGACTCCCTTGAACATCCCCCGTAGAAATTTAATATATTCTTCCTGTACACGTTGATTGTTTGCTTCATCTCGAATAAGAACATCCCATTCATCAATAATGACAATAAATTTTCTGCCCGTTGCATCATAAATTCGTGAAAGCATATCAGGCAATGTAATATTTTCCTTTGGACAAATATCAGTAAAGGTTACTCTTAACTCATTTATCACATTCTCCGTGATAAACGAGACTACCTTTTCTACACTGCCCGCAGGTTCAATACACCATTGTACATCAAAATGTATCACGTCATATTTATTCAGATTTTCCTCATAAGAATCCTTTTCACTGATCTTCAATTTGGAAAACATCTGCCTGGAATCACAGCCCTTACTGTAATAGGCTGTCATCATGTTTGCTGTAATAGATTTCCCGAATCTTCGTGGACGGCTATTACAGATAAATTTGGATGTTGTATTGATCACACTGTTTGTGTATTCCAAAAGTTCTGTTTTATCTACATATATCTTCGAATCAAGTACATCCTTGAATGCACTGTAATCAGGATTTAAAAAACGTCCCATAGATGCTCTCCCTTCTAAAATACACTATACCACTACTATAACGGATTTTAAAGAAAATGACAACGATAAAAGCCGGCAGCTAAAAAGCTGCCGGCCTCTCCTGTTTAGTCAAAATCAAATTTGGTGAATCTCTTCGCCATTGCACGGTAACGGAATCTTACCATTTCGTTCTTCTCCAATACATCCTGCTCATTGCCGGTGTACTGACAACGCATGCAATAGAATTCATCCTTTTCCTTATCATAGAACATATCAATATCCAGGTCTCTCATAAAGCAAGAGGGACATCTATAGTTTAATTTGCCTTTTCTACCTTGAGACATGTTGCAAATACCTCCTTATTTTTAAGAGTTGTTGTATAACCTAATGTTAACATTGGTGAGAATGCATAGCCTTCCTTTACATAGCCTGTATAGTTCTTGCCCTCTGCAGTTAAGGATACCTTGGTATCTACAGGAGGAATTACTGCATATACTTCTTTTGCTCCGGCTACTTCTGCTTCTCTGCACTTATAAGCATATTCGATTTCCTTAGTCTCTGTATCGCCTACGCACTTGAGAGTGATACCATTCATATTCTCAGAATATTCTGTTGTACCATAGCATGCAACCATATACTCATTAATGGTAACTTCTGCATCAGGATTGCTCATTTCCAGAATATTTCTTTCGATCTTGATCTCCTGGCTGCCTTCTACGAAGTATATCTTGGTCTGTAACTTCACTGTCAGGTCATAGAATTCGATATCTACAGGATCAAGTGTCAGGATACGTGTCTTGCCCACACCGTTCTCGTTCTCAACTTCTGAGAAGTGAGCCTTGGTACGGCATAAGCACAGGTCAACTTCTTCGCCATTGTAGCATACCTTTGCACTACGGACAGTACCTTCACCAGCATAATGTGTGAAGTAACCGGCTCTGTACTTCTCCTGAATCAGGAAAGGATAGGAAGCATCCCATACATGGTCTGTGCCGATACCTGTCTTCCACTCAAGCTTGGCAGCATAAGGACGAAGGTCAACGATAGCGCCGCCCTGATCCATATTGACACATGCACGCATGAATGGATCGCAGTACCAGAATAACTGCTTGTCTGATCCGTATAAAATATCTCTCCAAAGAGCACATTCAGGCTCTGTGTAGATCTTCTTATTAACGCCCTTCTTCTCTCTGTAGTAATCAGCGAACTCGGACATTGTCATATCAACGAGCTTGCCTTCCTTCTTGAGCTTACCATAATATTCGCAGCCTTCTTCATAAGACTTGAGCAGTAACTCATAAGGAGCTTCCCAACGTCCCATCTTATTCATCCAGCCTGGTCCAACGAACATCATGTTATATGCATAACCGTTGTTGTACTTCTCCAGATCTCTGTACTGGTCGATCAGGTTATAGAGATATGGGAAATCCCATGTCTTGGAATCATAGATCATACCACGAAGTACGTTCTGTGGATGTGTACCAAAGTTAGATCCATTACCATCATAGCATGCGATCAGGTCTCTTGACAGATGAGGGATTGCTACAATACCGGAATCTTCTGCTTCATTGGCAGCAGGTGCATGTGTATTCTGCTTGGAAGGAATCCATGGAGCCCATGGGCCGCCATCCATGAAGGTATACCAGGAGTTGTTACAGGTATGATAAGCCTTAGGTCCTTCTTCCCAACATGTAGCAACTGCACATTTTACCATAGGATATTTACTCTTAATATAGTTAGTCAGATCAGCATCCATATAGTAAGAACCTGTTGATTCCGGATAGAAGCCGAATCTTTCATGGAATTTGCCGAATACATCATCCACGATAGACATCTTGTCTTCCATGGAGAACATCCAGATACAGAAATCCTTGGTCTTATACTTCTCACGGAACTCTGTACAAGGAAGACCTAATAAAGTAAGGGCAATCTCATCACCATACTTCTCATGATGCTCCTTAGCGATTTCTACAGCTTCATCATTGAAAAGGCTGGCATATGTCATCTGAATGGTTGTCTTGAGACCGTTCTTATGCGCACATTCCTGCTGTGTCTTGAAAATATCAAGACTTTCTGTTAAAAGTGCCTTTCTTCCAATGTCCTCTGCTTTGCCGTGTCCGGTTACCTTCTCTGCATACTCAGGAACCATCTCCGGACGATGAATAATGTTTACTACAAATTTATCCACTGTTCTACCTCCTTTTATGTGGTGCCGCTGTTGCGGCGTTGATTACTTCTTCTATATTTTAAAGAGCATCAGATGCCCTTAAAATCAAATTCCAGTTTAAGCGGTCTGGTCACATCAATCAGATATTCTTCATGAGTCCTTGCTCCCCAGCTGTCATCACCGGCTACACCCATCTGCTGTAAGGCAACTCTTACTACTGTATAGTAAACAGGCGGCAGTTCATAGCTGTGCATTGCATTCTCCAGCTCATGTGGTGTATAGGGAAGTGCACTAAAGCTCAATTCCTTACCGCTAAATTCCATACCTCTGCCAAGATTATCCGTGACACTGGCACGTCTTACATGGGTATGATTGCCACATTCCTGTGGAACCAGGTACTGTGCGATATTATCAGCAACCTTATTGTGATGGATGCCAAGCTTACCGCCTCTTTCACGGTCACAGTAAGTCTCTGCCGGTCCATATCCATACCAGGTCAGGTTCTCATAATCTGCATCAAATTTGAATAACATACCAAATTCAGGCATATCATGTATTCCCTTAGGCGGATCATAACTTAACGCAGTGTGTACAGTGCCGTCTCCTGTAACAGTGTATGCCACTTCACAAGATGACTCAGGTGTTGTCGGCAGATAATATGTGTAAGTTACTGTTACCTTATCTGTCTCCTGCACAATCACCGGATTTGGCTCCTTTGAACCAGGTATGCCGTTTAGCTGATACATACTTGCCAGCTTCCACTGTGCATAACGGAAAGGCATCTGATTGCCGTTATCATTATCTGTCGGTGCTCTCCAGAAGTTAGGCTTCGGGATAGCCTTGATCATTTCTCTGCCTCCATATACATAGGAAACCAGTCCTTTTCCACCTTTATCAAAGAGCACTTCAAAATGTTCACCCTTAATACCTAAGTTGTAAGTACCATCTGTAACCTTCATATAGGACTGGGGTTTTCTCTGCTGGGGTGCTTCTATCTCATAGATACCCTGTCCGAAAGCTACCTCATGGCCACGCTGTGCCCAGAGTGTATCTTCCTTTAATACAAAGGAAACTGTTACAACATATTCTCCGGCATCTGTTGCCATCCAGGGTTCTTCCTTGCTCCATGGTGTCAGATATCTCCAACGAGGAAGCTGATAAGTCTGCTGGTCCAGAGGTTCTACTCCGATATCCACCTTTGTATCTGCAATCTGCCTACCATCAAGTGTCAGACTGATCTTACAATCGTACACGTCTGTATTTGTGAAAAGACTCTTATTGATAACAGTAAACTGGTCATCCTGAATCTGGATTGAGATATTCTGATAGTTGAATTTCACTTCCTGCATCTTCGGAGAAGGCATACGCTCACCGCCGTAAGCAATACCATTTCCACTGAAATTATAATCGCAGGGACGATCATCAAAATCACCGCCATATCCCAGTACTTCCTTACCGTATCTGTCCTTATGATAGATAGACTGGTCAATGTAATCCCAGATAAAGCCACCCTGGAATAAAGGTTCTTCATCCGTCAGGTCTGTGTATTTATGCATACCACCGCAGGAATTACCCATAGCATGTGTATATTCACACAGAAGATATGGCTTGCTTCTGTCTTTTTGCAGGAAATCCTTCACATATGCAGCACTTGGATACATACGGCTCTCCATATCAGAAGTATCATTATATCTGCGGTCATTGCATACGCCTTCATAATGTACCAGTCTTGTATCATCTAATGCATGGAAAAGCCTGGACATTTCATAGATAACAGAACCACCAAAGGATTCGTTACCGCAGGACCAGATGATGATGCTTGGATGATTCTTGTCTCTCTGATACATGGAATTTACACGGTCAAGCAGTAAATCCTTCCATTCCTGTCTGTCACCGGGTAATGCTTTCTCGATAGGCCACACACCTCTGCCTACCATATCCCACATACCATGAGTCTCCATGTTGCACTCGTCGATCAGATACAGTCCATATTCATCACAAAGGGCATATAATGCTGAATCATTCGGATAATGGCTGGTTCTGATAGCATTGATATTGTTGCGCTTCATTGTAACAATATCCCGTAAAAGCTCATCATGATTCGGCACACGACCTCTTCTGGAACTGAATTCATGACGGTCAACGCCCTTGAAGACAATACGCTTGCCATTGAGCTTCATGATACCATCTTCAATGGCAAATCTGCGAAATCCCACTCTCTGGGGAATCAATTCCTGCAACTGCTCCTGATTATCTGTCACCTGAATCATCAGATTGTACAGATTGGGCTGTTCTGCACTCCATAAAGCAGGCTGTTCTATTGTCAGCTCTACAACAGTGCTTTGTCCGTCCTTAATCTCTACCTCTGTTCTCGCTGCTTCCTCACCCTGTCTGGTAAGAATCAGTTCGACCTTGCCATTACCAATTGCTTCCAGTACGATCTCCAGATTTCCTCTATCATAAGTATCGTTTAATATCGTCTTGATTCTGATATCACTGACATGCGTGTCAGGAATGCTGTACAGATACACATCTCTGAAAATACCTGAGAAACGGAAGAAATCCTGATCCTCACACCAACTGCCGGATGTCCACTTAAATACCTGAACAGCCAGCTTGTTCTCTCCCTCTTTCAGATAAGAGGTCAACTCGAACTCGGAAGGAGTAAAAGTGTCTTCACTGTAGCCTACATAGCTGCCATTACACCAGAGTGCAAATCCACTCTCTACACCCTGAAAAGACACAAAAAGCCTTTTGCCCTGCATGTTTTCAGGAACTGTGAAATATTTCACATAGCTTGCAACAGGATTGAACTGTGTAGGAATCTCCCCCGGTTCAATCGCCTCATGTCCATCCCAGGGATACTGCACATTCACATACTGAGGCTTGTCGTAGCCCTCCATCTGAATATGTGCCGGAACACGAATGTCTTCCCAGCCCTTACAGTCAAAGTCCTCTGCTTCAAATCCAGCTGGTGCTTCTGCAAGATTTCTGGCATACTGGAATTTCCATAAGCCGTTCAGATTCTGTCGGAAACTTTCATTCTTTTCTGCCAGTTCTCTATGATTTTTATAATAATGATGATCCGAATGTGCCTTTACGCGATTTTGTGCAAAAAAAGCCGGATCTTTAATTTTACCGTAGTCAAATTTCATTTCGTACCATACCCCCAATTATGCTTTGAGGTCTTATAATCACTACTTTCCTAACTGATCTGATTATAACACCCATACCCAGTTCATTGTTTCTATATACACTTGTAAAATGTGCATTTTCAACCATTACATATCCTTTTTGTGCTACCATCCCTTTAGGGCAGATATCCTGTATTCCTGCAGCTTCCCTTCGTGGTTGTCTGGTCTCTTCTTCCACTGATAAGGCGATGTGCCTATGATCTTGCGGAAATTGCGGTTAAACGTAGACGGCGTGATAAATCCCACCTTCTCAGCTACCTCTTCCATGCTGATATCCGTTTTATCAATCAGCTCGCATGCCTTCTTCACCCGGACGAAGTTCACATACTCAATAGGAGTCATATTCATTTTTTTCTGGAAAATGCGCCTGAAATGCGTCTCACTCATGTGACACTGCTGCGCCAGATCGGCAATCTTGAAATCCTCCTGATAATGCTGCTCTACATAGTCAATGGCATTTTCCAGCTGAAGCCCGCTTGCCTTGATATTGCTGTTCACGCTGCTTCTTCCATTGAAACGGGCGATTTCATGCAGCAGGGCATATGCCATTCCCTTTACACATTCCTGATGATACTGCGCCTTGTTCTCCATCTCTTCAAAGATAGTTCTGACCAGTGTTACCAGTATGGGATTATCTTCCGCCTTGATAAAAAAGGCATTTCTATTAATTGCTTCCATAAGCTCTCTGGTCTCAGGTGCATTCTTTCTGCCACTGATCGCGATAATCTCCTCCGGGTCCAGATACAGATATTCCCAGAAAGCCGGTACTCCCGGGTCACTTCTGGTCACATGAAGGAAATTCGCCGGGATGCAGGATATCATTCCCGGTGCAAACCGGTAGAAATCCTCTTCCAGTACCAGGTCCCCTTCCCCATAATGGCATAATCCTATCTCCAGAAGGTTATGAAAATGCTGATTATCAATGTTCTCCCCGTAGACCTGAATCCATTTATTGCCCATGAGCGCCAATACAGGCTCATCCTGTGGCAATTCATAGAATCTGAATTCTGCCGGCTGCTTTTTCTTTTTTGCCATAGTAATCCTCATTTCCCACGCATGAAATTATCGTGTGGATTCCCTGTATACTACTTCATAACCTGATAAGTTCCTGCCTTTGACTTCCTTGCCATTGATAAAATCCAACAATACGGAGCACGTAAGCGTCCCCAATGCCCTGTCATCAAAAATCAGCGAAGTAACTGCCGGTTCATGATTCCGCAGTAACGTACTGTCATAGAAGGAAGCCACCTTCATCTGTTCCGGTACTTTAACATGTTCTTTATCTAGTATCCGTAATACAACAGAGCAGATCATATCATCCATACAGACAATACACTGTGTTCCCCGCCTGACCAAATTGTGCACTACCTGCTCTATCTGGTCAGGTGTAATGCAGTCGTCATAAATAAGATTTTCTTCCAGAGGAAGCTTCATATTACGGAAAGCATCCTTATACCCCTGCAGTCTCGTCCTGTTGACTACATAATCATGGCTGCCTCCTATCAGTCCGATACGGTCCATCCCCTTCTCAAGAATCCCCATGACCAGCTCGCAGCAGGCTGCCTTATGGTCATTGTCTACCTGCAGGATATCCTCATCCTTGCTGGTTCCCATCAGTACAAAGGGAATCTGCTGTTCTTTTAAGAAAAGTGCAGCCCTGTCCTTCACCACAGAACGGCTCAATATGACGCCATCTACTTTATGATTGGCAGCCATGCGTTCCAGGTTGGTCAAATGGCTGCCTAACGTTGTTACAAGCATCACATCATAATCCTGTCTGGAAGCCTCCTCACAGATGCCCTGCATACTGTTCTGGAAGAAAGGCATATCCACAAGATTACAGTCGCCCGGAATCACCAGGGCGATGTTATAAGTCTTCTGCTGTGCTAACCCCTTGGCAATTACATTCGGCTTATAATCATTCTGCTCTATGTATTCCAGTACCCTGGCCCTGGTCTCCTCACTAATGCGCCCCTTGCCTGATATCGCCCGTGACACCGTAGTTTTGGAGACTGAAAGCGCCTCTGCTACATCTGCTATTGTGATTTTCCTGTTCTCTACTCTTTCGTTTCGGAATGTATCCATATTACACCAATGCATGAATAAATCTGTCAAATGCTGCTGCGCCTTCTGCGTTACGCTTATATACACCGGCATGCTCTAATACCTTACCAAATACAATACCGACTTCCTTCTGCAGAATGTCCATAATGGTATCTTCATTTACCTGACCTGCATATTTAGGAAGGAATTCGTCTACCCAGTCTGCATGCTTCTCAAGCACTTCATCCCTGCGGATATCTTCGCCAGCAACAATCGCCCTGGCAAGCTGCTCCAGCTCACCCTTGAGACGGGAAGGAAGTACGGCAAGTCCCATGACTTCGATCAGACCGATATTCTCTTTCTTGATGTGATGAAGCTCTGCATGGGGATGATATACACCCAGAGGATGTTCCTCGGTTGTAATGTTGTTGCGAAGTACCAGATCAAGCTCATAATTATCACCGCGCTTTCTGGCAATCGGTGTAATGGTATTATGAGGTTCTCCATCTGTCTCAGCATAGATAAATGCCGCCTCATCTGTATAACCACGCCATTTTGCAAGAATTACATCCGCAAGCTCAATGATTCTGTGATAATCCTTGTGAGACAGTCTGATAACTGACATAGGCCACTTAACGATACCTGACTGGATATCTTCATAGCCTTTTACAGTAAAGGTTCTCTCTACAGGAGCCTTCGCCATGGCAAATTCATAGTTTCCACCCTGGAAATGGTCATGGCTGAGGATGGAACCCCCAACAATAGGCAGATCTGCATTGGAGCCTACGAAATAATGAGGGAACTGCTCTACAAAGGAAAACAGCTTCTCAAAGGTCTTATGCTCGATCTTCATTGGAATATGCTGACTGTTAAATACGATGCAGTGCTCATTGTAATATACATAAGGAGAATACTGGAATCCCCACTTCATACCGCATATTTCAATAGGAATGATTCTGTGATTCTGTCTTGCAGGATGATTTACTCTGCCTGCATAGCCTTCATTCTCGATACAAAGCTGACACTTTGGATAACCGCTCTGTTTTGCAAGCTTGGCTGCTGCAATCGCCTTTGGATCTTTCTCAGGCTTGGACAGGTTAATGGTAATGTCCATTTCTCCATACTCTGTATCAGCCTTCCACTTCATATCCTTCCTGATACGGTATCTTCTGATATAATCTGTATTCTGGCTGAATGCATAATACCAGTCTGTTGCCGCCTTGGCGCCTTTTTCCTCATATAGTCTGCGGAATGTATAGATAACATCTGATGGTCTTGGTACTAGGCTTCCCATAATCTTAGTATCAAATAAATCTCTGTATACAACGCCCTCGCCTTTTAATAAGCCTTTATCCTGCGCATAATCCAGCATTTCCTTCAAAGTCTCTTCCAGTGGGAATGTGGTCACATCCTCTACTTTGGTAAAGTTCTCAGGAGTAAATTCTCTGTCATATTCTTCCAGCTCGAATAATTCCAGCAATTTGTTTACTGTATAAATAATGTCTGCTTCATCTACCAGTCCACTGGATACCCCATAACGGACAAGGTCTGTAATATTCTGTGTAATCATGGCGTAATGCCTGCCTTTCTTCTATTTCTTTTCAAAGTCTCTGTAGTTTTATTACAGTACGGATGGACCATCACCAATCTCTACTACATAGAAATCTGCTGCATAACCAATCTTCTCTTTGTATGCCTTGCCTACATTCTCAATGAAAGCAGGTACTGCTTCTTCTTTTACAATGCTAACTGCACAGCCGCCAAAGCCTGCACCGGTCATACGTGCACCGATTACACCCTGCTGCTTTAATGCTTCTGCTACCAGTGTATCAAGCTCGATACCTGTTACTTCATAGTCATCACGCAGAGAGTCATGGGAAGCAATCATAAGCTTGCCAAACAGCTCCAGGTCATTATCCTTTAATGCCTTAACAGCCTTGATAGTCCTCTGGTTCTCGTATACAGCATGCTTAGCCCTCTTAATCTTGACAGGATCACCGATGAGTTCCTTATTTGCTTCAAATTCCTCTTCTGTCAGCTCACCAAGAGACTTGATGGAGAGCTTTGTCTGTAATGCTGCAAGTGCTGCTTCACACTCACTTCTTCTCTCATTGTACTTGGAATCACCCAGACCACGCTTCTTATTGGTGTTAAGAATAACAATCTTGGCACCCTTTAATACGATAGGTGCATATTCATAGGAAAGGTCAGCAGTATCCAGGAAGATTGCACAGTCCTTCTTACCCATGGCAATTGCAAACTGATCCATAATACCACAGTTTACGCCGTTGTACTGGTTCTCAGAGAACTGTCCGATCAGTGCCAGATCCTGATTGGTTACATCAAAACCGAATAACTCTTTCAGGATAAAGCCTGTCAGGACTTCGATGGATGCTGATGAAGAAAGACCTGAACCATTTGGAATATTACCAAAATACAGAATATCCAGTCCCTTATCTACTTTATAGCCCTTCTTGCCAAAAGCCCATACGATTCCCTTTGGATAATTTCTCCAGTCTCCATCTTTCTTAGTCTCGATATCAGCCAGTCTGCTCTCGCCTACTCCATCATCTTCAAAGTTCATGGAGAAAAGGCATAACTTGTCATCATCACGAAGTCTTGCAACTGCATATGTACCGATTGTCAGTGCGCAGGGAAATACGTGTCCACCATTATAATCTGTGTGCTCACCGATCAGGTTCACACGGCCTGGTGCGAAATAAACGCCAGCTCCCTTGGAATCTCCAAATACTTCTTCAAATTTCTTTAACAGTTCCTGTTTCATTTTCGTTCCTCCAATTTGTTTTATAGTTTTATGTTAGTTTAAAATTAATCTCTTACTTCGGCTGATAGTCTCTGATGACCTTCAGTGCCGGAAGTGCATTGCCTTCATAATCAAAGAGTGCCTGATTCGCCCATTCATTACCACATGGACCTGCTTCCTTGATATATTCCAGTGACTCCGGTGTTGCCCAGCCGCTTCCTGCAACAGGCAGCCATGCCGGCTCCCAATAGAAGAAACCACGTCCCCTGTTCTCCGGGACCTGCTCCAATACCTCCAGAAAAGCCTTTAGGAATTTGCACTGTCCTTCCTTCGTCATAGGGAAAGGTACTTTCTCACATAAAGCAGGCTTGGTCGCCATGCCTTTTCTATCCTCCGGCGCCAGCTTCTCATAAGCTGCATAATCCTCCACTGTATAACCCATGGATACTTCTGCAATCACAAGATCCTTGCCGTAACGCACTGCGATATCGTTCATGTTATTTTTCAGAGCGTTCAGATCCCCATGCCAGAATGGATAGTAGGATAAACCAATGATATCGAAATCTTCCCCTCGCTTCGTATAGTTATCGAACCATTCCCGATAAAGGGCATTGTTACCACCATTATCCAGGTGAATCATGATCTTCGTCTCAGGACTTGTCTCTCTCACTGCACGGATACCCGCACTGACGAAACGGGCTATGTTATCATAATTAGGCACCTGTCCTTCCGGCCAGAGAAGACCATTAGACAGTTCGTTACCAACCTGTACCATATCAGGACGTACACACTCTGCAATGAATTTGCGCATATTCTCTTTGGTAAAATCATATACAGCCTGTTCCAGCTGTTCTGCATTGTAGCCGACCCATGCCTTGGGCTTGCGCTGTTTGCCCGGATCTGCCCAGAAGTCACTGTAATGGAAATCCAGCAGGAATTTCATGCCTGCTGCCTTGACACGCTTCGCCATACGGAGTGTTACTTCATAATCAGTGTTACCTGCCCCATAAGGCTTACCATCCTCTGATCTGGGATCATTCCACAGTCTGAGCCTGATATAATTGGAGCCATATTTCTTCAATATCTCCAGCAAATCTCCCTGCTTGCCTTCATCATAAAAGACTGCACCTAACTGCTCAATCTCGTCCATTGATGATACATCCATGCCCTTGATATATTCTAACATCCTGTTACCTGTACCTTTCTGTCGGTTATATCTAAATATTTTTATGCGCAACCGTTTGCGCTTTGTAAAATTATCATAACAAGCAAAATGGCATCCGTCAATAGATTTTTATGTAAAAAAAATGGACTTATCGTTCAAAAAAAGCCCTCTGCCATATGACAAAGGACCTTTCTCTTATTTCTCAATCGCCTGATTCAGATTATCTTCTATTTTATCTAATATGTGTTCCAACGTCTCCAGTTCTTCACTGGTCATACCGGCTTTCATAATTTCATCCGTCATCTGGAATATCTCCAGCACCCTATCTGCCTTCTCACGACCTTCCTCTGTCAGGTCAATTACCCAGGAACGTCTACAGTTTGGATTACTCTCACGCTTCACCAGCCCCATCTTCTCCAACCGGTCAAGATTTCTGGACATGGTCGTGGTATCGATCAGACATGCATCTGCGAGTTCCTTCTGGTTCATGGCTCCATGTTCTCTTAGTTCCTTTAAGATGCGTGGATGTCCATGCCCCACTGTAAGCCCAAGCTCGATAAAGTAAGGTCTGATGAATCTCCTTCTTAACATTTCCACATCAAACAATGTATTTTTCATGATTATCCTCATTTCTGTCTTCTATTCCAGTTCAAACTGTCCGGTATAGAGCTGATAATATCTGCCTTTCTGTTCCAGAAGTTCTTCATGGTCGCCTCTTTCCATGATCTCACCCTTTTCCAATACCATGATTGCATTGGAGTTTCTGACCGTAGAGAGTCTGTGGGCAATGACAAATACCGTTCTGCCCTCCATGATTCCATCCATTCCCTTCTCAATGAGCCGCTCTGTTCTTGTATCAATAGAGCTTGTTGCTTCATCCAGAATCAGTACAGGCGGCTTGGCAATCGCAGCTCTTGCAATTGCGATCAACTGCTGCTGCCCCTGTGAGAGATTGCTGCCATCCCCATATAACATGGTATCATATCCAAGTGGTAATCGTCTGATAAAAGAGTCCGCATGCGCGATCCGTGCTGCTTCTACCACTTCATCATCTGTGGCATCCAGCTTACCATAACGGATATTGTCTGCTATCGTACCGGTGAACAGGTGCGTATCCTGAATGACCATGGCAAGAGAACGTCTCAGGTCATCTTTTCTGATATCCCGTATATCTATGCCATCATATGTAATCTGTCCTGACTGAATATCATAGAATCTGTTGATGAGATTCACAATTGTAGTTTTACCAGCTCCTGTAGAACCTACGAAAGCAATCTTCTGTCCAGGCTTGGCAAACAGTGATACATGCTGCAATACAGTCTTACCCGGTACATAGCCAAATTCTACATCCTGGAAACGCACATCGCCTTTTAGCTGCACCAGCTCTCCTGCAGGCTGCTTCCATGCATAGAGTCCTGTTCGTTCCATACATTCTGTAAGCGTGTGGTCTGCATTTTCCTTCACATTGCATAAAGTCACCTGACCCTCATCCACTTCCTGTGCCTCTTCCATCATATCAAAGATTCTCTCAGCTCCAGACAGGGCAGACAGCAGAAAGTTTACCTGCTGCGTGAACTGATTCATAGGCATGGCGCTCTGTCTGACATAGACAAGATATGCAGAAATGCTGCCCAGATCCATCAGCCCTCTGATTACAAACATACCACCTACACAGGCAGAAATGGCATAATTAAAATAAGACAAACTTACGATAACAGGAACCAGCATACCTGAATATGCCAACGCCTCTGTAGACTCCTTTCGCAGATTCTCATTCATGGTACAAAACTTCTCATAATTCTGTGCTTCATGATTGAAGACCTTCTCTACCTTCTGTCCAGCCATCATTTCCTGAACGAAACCATTAAGTCTTCCCAGCTCCTTCTGCTGTCTGTTGTAGAATTCCTTGCTGCGTCTGCCATTGTATTTGATAAAAAGGAACATCAGAAGCAGAAAAACTACAACAATCAAGGTCAATCTGACACTTAATACCATCATCATGGTAATCGTACCAAATAATGTAAGAAAACTCTGAATGATCATGGCAAAGCTGTTATTCATTGCTTCCTGCACCGTATCTACATCATTGGTAAAATGGCTCATGATCTCACCGCGGGTATTGGTGTCAAAATAATGCAGCGGCAGCTTCTGCATATGCTTAAACAAATCCATTCTGATCTCACTGACTACCTTCTGTGAAGTATGCACCATCAGCCTGTTATAGCCAAGATTGGACAGCGCACCGCACAGATACATCGCTCCCATACCGATTACGGCTTTTAACAGTCCCTGCATATCTCCGGGAACTATAAAATGATTCACTACAGGCTTAATCAGATACGTACCACAGATTCCTGCTCCTGCACTGATGAATACCAGAACTGCCACCAGAGCAAATGCCCACTTGTAATGCCCCAGATAGGTCAGCAGATGCTGCATTGTCTTTTTCGCATTCTTTGGTCTTTTATATCCTACATATTTTGCCATTACAGATCGGCTCCTTCCTTCTGTGATTCATAGATCTCCTGATAGATCTGATTGGATGCCAGCAGGCTTTCATGGGTGCCCACAGCCTCCACATGTCCTCTGTCCAAAATAATGATCTGATCCGCATGACGCACGGATGAAATACGCTGTGCAATGATAATCTTGGTCATGTTCGGTAATTTTTTTGCCAGTTCACTTCTGATTCTGGCTTCTGTTGCCGTATCTACCGCACTTGTAGAATCATCCAGAATCAATACCTTTGGTTTCTTTAATATCGCTCTTGCGATACAGATTCGCTGTTTCTGTCCACCTGATACATTGACTCCTTCCTGACCCATCTCTGAATCATAGCCATCCGGCAATCTGTCCACAAACTCATCCACACAGGCAATGTGGCAGGCTTCCTTAATCTCTTCCATAGTGGCATTCTCATCACCCCAACGGAGATTATCCAGCAAGGAACCGGAAAACAATGTATTTTTCTGTAAGACCACTGCAATGGCATCCCTCAGATGCCTTACCGGATATTCTTTTACATTGATGCCGTCAATACTGATCTCACCTCTGTATACATCATAGAGTCTTGGAATCAGCTGTACAAGTGTTGTCTTGGAGGAACCCGTCTGTCCGATAATCCCCACCGTCTGCCCCGGCTTTATATGAAAGGACACATCGGAAAGCACATATTCCTTGGCGGTATCCGTATATTTGAACCACACATGGTCAAATTCAATCTCGCCTCTGGTAACAATTCTATCACCCGAACTCACGTCAGTAATGTCTATCTCTTCATCCATGACCTGCATGATTCTTTCCGCGGAAGCCAGAGATCTAGACATCAGCAGGAAGACGTTGGAGAGCATCATCAGTGAATTCAGAATCAGCAGTACATAGCTTAAAAAGCTGGTGAGCTGTCCTACCATCATCTGTCCTTCATGGATCAGTCGGCCTCCGATCAGGAAAATCCCCAGAATCGTGCCATACATGACAAACTGCATAGCCGGCATATTCAGTACAGATATTCCAAAAGCCCTCTCTGATTCTGATTTCAGATTATCATTCACATTCTGAAACTTCTCCACTTCATATTCGCCACGCACATAAGCCTTCACCACGCGAATCGCTGTCAGATTCTCCTGTATACAGCGGTTCACCTGATCAATGGCACCCTGCATCTTACCATAGAGAGGCCCTACCTTGATGATAATAATAATCAGCAGTGTGGCAAGAATCGGCAATGCCACCAGAAAGACCATTGCCAGCGTAGAATTGATGCGAAAAGCCAGAGAGGTAGCAAAGATCAGCATTACCGGGCTTCGTCCAAAGGGTCTCATACCTGTAGCTACCGCATTTTGAATATTGGTAATATCACTGGTCAGCCTCGTTACCAGGGAAGACACATTGAAATGGTCAATATTGGAAAAAGAATAGGACTGAAGCTTTTCATACTCTGCCTTTCTGATGTTCGCTCCAAGTCCCATTCCTGCCAGGGCACTGAATCTTGCGCTGCCCACGCCAAGAATCAGTGCCAGTATTGCACAAAGTGCCATTTGTAAACCTTTTCTGATAATATAGGACTGATCTGCATTGGTTACACCATAGTCGATCAGATCTGCCATCAACATAGGCACCATGATCTCCAGGATGACTTCTACCGCAATGCATAGAAGTCCCAACCATGCAAATTTCCTATATTCCTTCATATAAGAAAATATTCTTCTTAACATTACTTGCACCTCCAATTGTTGCATATGCATCAATTGTATATTCAACATTCGGCTGTGTCAAGTCTTATTATCCTTCCTGTCTCTGCCATGACTCTGTGTGAGATAGAGATAACAGTTCTGTTCTCGCTGACTCTCTTCAAAGCCTGCAAGACTGCCCTCTCCGTATCAGCATCCAGATTTGCCGTGATCTCATCGAGCAGTAATAGCTTCGGTTCTGCTGCTGCCGCACGGGCAATGGATAACAGCTGCCATTGTCCCTGAGAAAAGAGTTCCGGCGTACATATCGTATCGTAGCCATGCTCCAGATTCATAATGGTATCATGTAACCCTGTCAGTTTCGCTGCCTTTATTACCTGCTCCATGGTTATTGCATCATCATAAAGTGTGATCTGCTCTTTCACAGTTCCAGGAACCATATGAAATGACTGCTCTACATAGCCAAAAAGCCTGCGGCGCTCATTGGCTGAAATATCTGCTGTCTTTTTCCCCTGTATCAGAATCTCGCCTTTTACCGGTTCATACAGTCCAAGAAGCAGCTTGAATATCGTGCTCTTGCCGGCGCCGGTCCTGCCGGAGAGTGTCACCTGTTCTCCCTCCTGTACCTGAATATTGAGATGTTCCAGCACCATATGATCGTCATAGCCAAATGTGACATCTTTTAACTCTACAAAAGGCATATTCTGTGTGTACGTTCCCTCTGACCGGGATTCATTGTTCCTAACCTCAGGCAGAGTCAGAAATTCATTGATTCTGCTGACACCTGCAATGGCTGACTGAATGGTCTGAATCTCCATACCAAGGCTTTCGATAGGTGTAAATATCTGTGAAATATAGTTAATAACTGCCACTGCGGTTCCCGCTGACATACCAAACAGTACAAGCACCTGCTGATTGCCGGAGGCTGAGAACAGCATGACTACAGCTACTACGATGGCATTCAGGATCAGAATGACCGGTGAGTATGCCGCATCGTAGAAGTTCGTCTTTTCCATTGCCTGATAGCTCTCTTCGATATACTGGTCATATCGCTTCTCCATATACGCTTCCTTACCAAGGCTGTGAATGGTACGGATATTGTGCAATGTCTGTGGTACATGCCCGGATACACGGCTTACTGCCCTTCTATTCTCAATCTGCGCTGCCAGCATATTCTTCTGTACATGTCTCGTAAACCAGAAGAGAAAAGGCAGCAATACAATAAGCACAAGCGCCAGTCCCTTATTATGAAACCATATGACAGCAAGAATACTGATGATCTTGCAGGCATCTGCAAACATACTGATAATACCTGATGTGAACAGATTCTCCACCGTATCCACATCCCCTACGAATCTTGATACCAGTGAGCCAGGCTCCTGATGATTGATCGAATCTGCTGACAGGCGTATGAATTTCGCCATCAGACGGCTTCTCAGTGTATGTGTGATCTTTTGTCCAAAGACTGTCAGAAGTCCTTCTCTTGCCGATTCCATAATGCCCGTCAGTACCAGCAGTCCAAAATACAGTACGATTATTCCTATATTCACCTGCTGCCCCTGTGTCAGGGAATCAACCACGTCTCCCAGAATCAATGGTGGCAGAAGTGCAGTTACAATGGCAGTGCAGACCGCAACCAGAATTCCAAGAGAAAGCCATTTCTTCTCCCAGACTGTATGCATGACTATACTGCCTGCTGTTTCTTTATTTCTGCTCATCTGCCTCGCCTCCTTCCTGTGCACGGTAAATTGCCGCATATTCTGGCTCCTTACTCATCAGTTCTTCATGTGTTCCAGCCGTTACACGTCCATTCTCCATCCAAAGCACCTGATCTATCTGTGGGAATAAATATAATCTGTGAGAAATCAGTAATACAATGTTGTCTTTTGTCAAGTTCTTCAAATTCGCAAATATCTGCTCTTCTGTCCTTCTATCCAGTGCCGAGAACGGATCATCCAGAATCAATACCGGCTTCTTATGACACAATGTCCTTGCCAGTGCCAGTCTCTGCGCCTGTCCACCGGAAAGTCTGACGCCGCCGCTCCCGACATGGGTATGAATACCCTCTTCCATCTGGGCAACTTCCTTGTCAAAGCACACCATTTTCAAAAGTTTCTCAATATCTTCATCCTCTCCCATAAGGATATTATTCTCAATACTGTCATTGAACAGCTCCGGGTCATGCCCCAGATATCCAATGATGCCTATACGTTCTCTGTCGTCCAGCCCGCCTAATTCCTGATTCTTGAAACGGATGCTGCCCTCATAAGGATATTCGCATAGAAAAACTTTACCAAGTGTAGATTTACCACATGCCACAGGACCTGTAATTCCTATGATCTGTCCGGGCTTCGCCGTAAATGACACATTTTCCAGAATGCGTCCACCAGTCGGGTAGGCAAAATCAACATGTGACACCTGTAATTCTCCTGCCTGCTGCACCTTGCAGGGTTCCTCTTCTTCTACCAGCTTCATTAAAGGGCGGATTCTCTTCCAGGATACCTGTGCCTTATGCACTGCGTTGAACAGCTTGGCTGCACTGGAGGATTTCACTGATAATTTGGTAAAACATGCAAGAAACGTTGCAAAGGCTGCCACATCCCACTTCGTCCATCCGATTCCCAATACATTCCTGCCGCCAAAATACAGGATAAAGAATACTCCTGCCATGGAAATAATACGGTATATGGGAGGCATCACACTGTTCCAGATATTAGCACGGACAGCACTCTTCTCATAATCATTCAGATTCTGTTCGTAGGCATCTCTTCTCTCTTCCTCACAGCCAAATACTCTGTAAGTGATGGCATTGCTTGCTCTGTCCAATGTCGCAGCACTTAATATTCCTGACTGCTCTTTGTATGCTGCTCCGCCTTTCTGTACCTGGACTTTCATCTTCTCCGCTACAATAAACGAAATCGGTGGGAAAAGCATGCACAGAAGTGCCAGTCTCCAGTCATACCATAACAGCATACCTGCATAGGCTGACAGTGCTACGCCTGTATCAAAAAGCTCCGTAGTGAACTTACGCATCCCTTCCACGCAGTCGTCTACATCCAGAATCGCCTTAGTCAGTACATTACCTGTTCCTTCTTCTTCCAGCTCTGTTCTGTTCTTATGTATCAGACAGCCATACAGAATCCGCTTCATTCTGCGATTCACATTGTTGGCAAAACGTCTGACGTAGAATCTCTTGACATAACGAGATACCTGTACGACTGCAATGGCTGCTACATAGCAGATGACCAGTACAAGCATATCCGAGAAGACCTTGGTGCCACCCAGAATATCTACCAGATACCCTGTCATTTTACCCTCGAACCACGGTCCCGCCAGGAGTCCCAGGTTATAGATCAGCCCTGATATGGTTACTGCCAGAAGCACAACCCATTCTTCCTGAAAATAAGAAAGAATGCGGTCAGCCCTGAATGCTGCTTTATTCTTCACGTCCTTCGCCTCCCTTATCAATCAATGCCGATACATCCGGGAATCCTGCCCGGCTCTGTCTCTTGGAACGCCAATATAACGTATCCAGAGTCTTACAAAATGCCTCTTTCTCCTCCTCTGGCAGCTCTGCCAGAAGCCATTCATAGAAGACACCCTCTATGTAAGCCTTAGAATTCTTCAACTTCTCTGCTTTCTGTGTGGCATACAGCATCTGGCTGCGCCCATCATCAGGATTGGGCTTGCGTATCAGATAGCCCTTCGCCTCCAGACTGGCGGCTCTCCTTGCTGCTGCTCCCTTATCAATCTTTAACTGCTCACGCACTCCCGCCTGAGTAATCCCCGGATTGTGCCGAATCAGATGAATGAAGTCAAACTCCGCTGTTCCAATTCCATCTTCCTTCATCGTCTGCACTGTGAGCTTATTGACTTCTCTTGCAATCTTTGTAATCTTTCTACCCGTCTCGTCCATATGAAACCTCCTACACGAAATAGATGTACCTACATCCATTTAGATGATAGTACATCCATTTTAGGATGTCAATATATAAGACTTTCCTATTTGTATCCGTCTTTTATATTGAATCACTCTTATTTTTTGAAGTTAAATATACCTCAACTGCATTTATTATCATTTCTGCTGTTTCTATCTGTTCAAAGGCTTCATCCTTTGAAGCAATATAAAAATCATCATAATCACTTTTTTCACGTTTTTGTTGCAATCTGGCAATACGTTTTCCAATTTCCCGGTTAAATTCACCCTGTGCAACATAATTCTTATTAAAATGCGCTATTACATCTTTATGCCTTTTAAAGTCAATCTCGCTTAATGCCAGTACTGCCTTAATTGCATAAAAAGCAGCATAATATGAACGATTTATGGAATCTTTATAATGATTCCCTTCAACACAATCTCTGGCAACAGTTAATGTTTCTTTTGCCTGATTCATTCTATATTGGCTTAATTCAATTTTCTTATTTTCCACTTAAAACTACTCCTTCTTTTTCAACATTGTTATAAAAGGGTAATGTTCCCAGCCAATACTTAAATATATCTTCATTCTTAATGATTACAGAAATATCTACACCGTAATCCATAAGGAAATCATAAGCGATATCATATATATCATTTTCTATTTCCGTAATCTCTTTATCTGAAAGAGTGGTCAATATCATAATATCAATATCGGAGTTTTCTTTATTATCTCCTCTGGCATAAGAGCCATAAAGCAATACCTTAATTAGTGATTCTCCAAAATATTCTTCGATTCGTTTTGTAAAATCCTTTAATATTTCTCCAATTGCATAATTCATTGACTCACCCCAATTCATTTTAAAGTTATAACCAACTTGAATATAGTATACCACACTATTGTTCAATACTTCTTTAGTTCTCTCAAAATATTTTAAAACTGCGGGAATAACTTACTTCTGCCTTTTGGGGTCATGACCGGTATGGCAAAAAGCACCGCCTTGCAGACATTATCTGCAATCATGCATAACCATACCGCCCGCAGATCCAGTCCCCATACCTTCACACACAGAAATGTCAGCAGGATGCGGATGCCCCACATACTGAAGGTCTCTACAATAAATGCATAGCGGGTGTTACCTAGTCCGTAGAAGATACCCTCCATAACGATCATGATTCCAAAGAACGGCTCTGAAAAAGCCACCAGTCTGAGCATATCTGCTCCCAGGTCAACAACTGCCCGGCTTGGTGTAAAGAAACTCATAAGTATATTGGCGCTCAGATACAGAATCACACCATTAACACACATCATGGCAACCGTTACAATGACGCTGATAATACTGACTTTTCTAAACTTATCCCTGTTCTGTTCTCCAAGGGAATTACCAACCAGTGTAGATGTTGCGGTACGAAATCCATAACCCGGAATATAGAATATCTCTTCTGCCGTTACGGCAATGGAATGTGCTGCAAATATAGTCGTTCCCATACCTGATACCAGCCCTGCAAAGACTGTATAACCAAGGCATGAGGTAATACTGGTTCCAAGTACCGGAAGTGCGACCCTGCCACACTGTTCCAGAATCGCTGTGTCAGGTCTGATCTCGCCAAGCTCCCAATGCAGCCATTCATTCCTGCGGTATGCCACATACATCATAATACCTGACAATACATAGGAAATGGCAGATGCAATGGCAGCGCCTCTCACTCCCATATCTACACCATAGATCAGTGCATAATTCAGCACTGCATTGATAATATTCGCACCCAGGCTGATGAGCATGGGAGTCTTCGTGTCCTTCGTCGCACGGATGGCTGCACCAAACACAATGCTGGATACACGAAACAGCATAGGCAGGCTGATGATAAAGAAATATTCACCTGCCGCACCCTGAATGGATGCTTCTGCGCCCATCCAGATGGGAATATACGGGCTTAGCAGCAAGGAGATTCCTCCAAGCACAATGCTGCACCCAATGACCATCCATACTGCCTGGCTGGAGATTCTCCTTACCAGATTCTTATCCCCGCTTCCTACCGCCTTGGCAATCAGAGCCAATACACCGATTCCTATGGCATGGGGTACACTGTTCACCAGCCATGTAACTGTCGTGCTCACGCTGACAGATGCTGTTGCCTGCTCTCCAAGCTGTCCTACCATAGCTGTATCCACATATTGGATCAGCGTCGCAAGCACCTCTTCTATAATTGTAGGAATTGACAATGTAACCAGCATATATAATACGCTGCCCCATCGCTCCTTTTTCTGATTCACACCCATTCTCCTCTACTACTCTTATTTACCATCAATACTATAAAGCAAGTGACGAATTGTACAGATTTAACAATGCAACACAGGCACTTGTTAAGTCTGTACAATTCTGTATCTGTAATATAATAATATACTTTGTAAATATCTATCTAATTTATATGTGCTGTAATCTCTTCAAAGTATCGTTCATTCTCTGGATATTGGCAGTCTGCTGCATCCTGTAGTACTTTCTTGCGGTATTTCTCACACATCTGGGAAACATCGAACTCTACCTGTATTACACCTCTATACTTTTCTTCATTTTCAGGTATATCCAGCTGCACTTGTTCTGTGCCCTGTTCGAGCATGTTCTTATAATTGACATACATACAGTAATCCTGATAACCTTTTACAATCTCCCAATACTTCCCATAAGTATCATCATACAGGTCGTATATGTACAATGTACTATATAATTGGTCATACTTTCTGTTGATGTAATCACGTTCACAATTCGTCAGATTATATTCTTTACCGGAATATTTCAGGTCATATCGGATAGAAGAAGGCAGTTCGATTGCAATACCAATCATTATGATCAGTCCGAACACGCAAAAAATCGTCTTGAAAATAAAAGGGATGATATGCACTTCATACTGCCCACTCTCATCGTGAAACTTAATTCTCTTCATATTCCCACCCTCTTCTTTCACAGACCAGCTTTATGAAATCCTGCTCTTCATCTGAATACAAATTAGCATCCACCAGCCTGGTAATGTCTTCCTGTGTCATTTTAAAGGTTCCCTCCAGAAAGGCTACTGCACTCTGCTGTGCTTTCTCCAGATATCTCTGGTTCTCAGGATATTCCAGACTGCTTCCATAGGTACGGTTAAATTCCTTGAGCATATACTGTCCGTTATATAAGGCTGAGCCAATACGGTACATTCCGGGAGTCTCTCCATGGTTCCAGTCCTCATTCTGCTGGAAATATGCCATCATCTCCAGTAAATTGCGGTAGGATTGATAGATCTGCACCCTTTCCGTGTACTTATCATAGCCATCCTCCCAATACAGGGAATGTTCTTTTACATACTGAACCAGTGCTTCCGCGTCTTCTGTCTCCAGTATTGCATCTGCCTCCGCCACAGAAGCCGTACTCCTCACATATCTGTTATGCAAGGTCTCGTACACTCCCCCCACCAATGCGATTGCTATGAACAGGGCTACCATCAATACAATACAGACAATGACCACATTCCATATCTGGTCGATCACATATAAAGGAGCCGAATGACGTACTCTCTTTCTTGTGTTTTCTGTTTCATTTTTTGCATTTTCCTCTGTGCTCTTCCAATGTATTCCCAGTGAATTGGGTTCTCCACAATATGGACATTTCAACTCCTTGGCTGAATACTGCGCTCCACATCTCTTACATTTCATTCTGACTGCTCCTCTTTGAGCCTCTCAAAGGCCATCTTCTGCATATCTTCCTGTATCTGCCGGAGTCTGTCGTAATCATCCTCATCAAAGCCTCCGGCTGCTTCTATGAGCTTGTCAGTATCTTCCTTTGTTATACCATAATTATCCAGAAGATACTCATATGCCTTGTCTCTGTAATAGGCAGCAGAGGCTTCCTCCCCATACTTATAGTGTTCATCCTGTGAGTACTGACAGGTCGCCAGTATGTACATAATGTACTTTACATCATAGATGGAATCCCATTGTTTATTCTCCACGATCCACCTGCGGTAATCATCATCCTCCGGGTCCAGATAACGTTCAAAATAACGTTCCATATCCGCTACATCACTATATTTCTCATAGCCGCTGGTATACATCAGGTTCTTCTTCTCCATGTAGCGAAGGATTCCTGCATAGTCACCCTCCTGATACAAGGTCTCCATCTTCTGGCTGTGGCGCTGCTTTGCATGATAAGACACTTTCCTGTTTACAATGGCAGATATACCCTCATACGCTGCTATAACAATTACAAGCACAATCAATCCTATCAGCAGCTTCGCCACAAGGCTTTTTCCCTTTTTAGCCGCTTTCTTCGGCATCTGTTCCAGATGCTCCTTCTCCCTGTTCAGACCATTTATGATATCTTCGTGCTCCTGCACGGCTTTTCCAAAGTTATCACTGCCGCAATATGGACACTTGTCTGCTTCCTCATCATACTGCGCACCGCAGTTATCACATGTGATCATCCCCATCTTTATACTCTCTTTCCTACTATTTGTTCTATTTCCAGAAGATCCTGTATCTCATAATCAATTCTGACACCCTTGTCATTTATTGTCTTCTTAGGATTATACCAGCAGCATGCCAGTCCTGCATTGTTCGCTCCTTTTATATCACTGGTCAGGGAATCCCCAATCAGAAGAATCTCTTCTTTTCTGCAATCTTTCAACTCCTGCAAAACTGGTTCAAAGAATCTCACATCCGGTTTCTCATAACCGATTTCATCAGAAATAAATGCCCTGACAAAAATCTGATCCAGACCTGAATTGGCAAGCTTGCGTCTCTGTGCAGTCTGTGTACCATTAGTCACTGCATACTGACGAACTCCCTGCTGCTGCAGATAATCAATGACTTCTCTGCCATGAGGACAATAGATTGCCACATCTCCAAGCCTCTCCTGATATTCTGCATTAAAAGCCTCTGCCTTCTCTACAGGAAGCCCCTCTGATGCAAAGAATTCCCTGAAACGCCCCTCCAGAGTCTCCTGCTTCGTGATCTCTCCACGCTCCAGCCTCTCCCAATACTTCCTATTGATTGCAGAATACCTCTCTAACATCTCATCTGAGCATACTCCCAGCCCAAATATCCGGAAACACTCCCCAATCGCATACTTCTCCGCTGCCAGAAAATCCAGCAGCGTCATATCTATATCCCACAAAACTGTTGTATACATAACTCCTTATTTTCCTTTCCCTGATTCCAATCCATTTATATAATTTAACCAGTTACAGAATTGTACAGCTTTCCCAATGCATAAGCAGGCACTCTGCAGCCGTCGGTACTTAGCGCGCATAGTCGCAAGACATATGCACGCTTACGTACCGCTACGAGCTGCAGCGTAGCGAGAGCGTGCCTGTGTTGCATTGTGAAATCTGTACAATTCGTCCCTCTCAAATACCAAAAAGGGATTGATGTAAAACACCAATCCCTCTTATTATATTGGATTTATCGATTCATTTCAAGCTGTGGTCCTGTAGAATGATGATTTGCAATAATGGAATCAATCTCTCTGAGATTGGAGGATGGCAGATCACCGGGAATCGTATTCTTAACGGCTGCCGTAGCATTGCCATATTCCATTGCCTTCTGGCAGTCCATATTATGTGCCAGCAAGCCATACAGGGCACCGGAGATATAAGCATCACCACTGCCGATACGGTCTACAACATCAATATTCTCATAAGCAGGCTCCTGTACGAAACGGTCTGCAATCGCATCATAGATGCAGGAGCCAAAGGAATGGATCTTCGGAGAATGTACGACACGCTGCGTAGCTGCCACTACACTAATCGGATAGTCTTTTGTAAAGCTTCTCATCATATCCTGCACTGTGCCTTCCTTGCCAAAGGTAAGTCTGGCTGTGTCTTCTGAGCAGAAGAATACATCTACATAAGGAAGAATCTGTTCGATACATTCCTTAGCTTCCTGACCGGTCCACAGATTCGCACGGAAGTTTACATCAAAGGAAATCAGAGTGCCATTTTCCTTAAAGCGCTTGATCATCTCTATTGCAGTCTCCCTGGTCTTCTGTCCCAGCGCCAGCGTAATGCCCGTTGTATGGAAGCATCTTGTGGAACGGTACATCTCTTCCGGGAAATCATCAATGCTGACTTCGGAAAAGGCAGTGTTCTTCCTATCATAGATAACATTTGGTTTTCTGGGGTGTGCACCATATTCATAATAGTAAATACCCAGCCTGGAATCCTTCGTCTTATCATAAACCAGGTAGTCGTCGCTGACACCACAGAAACGGACTCTGTTCTGAATGAAATTGCCCAGGTCATTCGCCGGAATCTTGGAAATAATACCGGTCCTGAGTCCAAGGAGCGATACACCGGATACCACATTCAGTTCCGCTCCGCCAGCCTGCTTCTGAAATACCTCACCACGGGTCAGACGCTCATTTACGGGCGGTGACAGACGAAGCAGAATCTCACCAAGTGCCAATAAGTCAAAATCTCTTCTTTTCATTATCATAATGTAAGCTCTCCTTAAACGCATGATAGGACATGTAAGCCCTTACAAAAGTATCCTTTGCATTGTTAAAATAAGTGTATCATGTGACCGGTAAAATTTCCAGTCTTTTCTTTAAAACTCTGTATCAAAATATTTATGTAACCGTTTACATATATCTTACAAACCATCCGGCAATTTTTCCAAAAGATATTGGCAATATGAAAAACCGTTGATAAAATATAACCATACAATCTGAAACAGTAAAAGTCAGGGAGGCAGCTATGTATCATTCCAGGAAAATCGGTGTATTCATTTCCCACCTTTTCGGTGAATATCAGCACAATCTGTGTCAGGGCATTCTGGACACAGCAAAAGAATATGGTTATCTTGTGGAGATTTTTGCATCTACAGATGGCGAGACCCCAAACACCCTTGCAGGAGAAGAGGGGATTCTTACAATTCCTTCTTATCAGGATTTTGACGGTATTATCTTCGCAAACGGAACTTACCCTGAATACAGACTCGCTGATGCCATTTATAAACAGGTCACACAACACTGCTCCTGTCCGGTTCTTGTCATCAATCAGGAAGCCCATGCTTCCAATTATGTCATTCTGGACAACAATGCCCCCTTTGCAGATCTGACAGAGCATTTCATTACCGTACATCACGCTGCAAGAATCTGCTATCTTGGCTGCCGCACAGAATCCCAGCCTTCCGATACACGTTATGTACTTTATAAAGAAACACTTGCAAAGCATAACATTCCCTGCCCTGATGAGAATGTATTTCAGACCTTTTTTGGTATGGAGTATGCAAGAGAGGCACTTACCTATTTCTGTAAGGATGGTATTCCTGATGCCATCCTGTGTTATAACGACCGTATGGCTCTGGATATGATGCTGGCTGCAAATGAGAGGGGTCTTCGTATTCCTGATGATATCGCCATCAGTGGCTGCGATAACAGCGAGCTTGGCAGAAACATCACGCCTACTCTGACTACGGTTACTTTTCCAACCTATGAAATTGGACAGGAAGCCGTACATAAACTGCTGCGCATGACAGACGGCATCCTGGATGATGCTCCCTCTGTTATCAAGGCTGCCCCTGTGATTGGCTGCTCTTGTGGCTGTCATTATCGTGTCAGCGAAGCTCCTTATTATGCAATCACGCAGATGCATGAAATAGAGCGTAAGGAACGTCGCATTTTTCAGGATATTCATATGTCCGCTGTCCTTCACGGGATTACCGATCTGGAAGAAGGCATGGAGAAAATAAATGATTACGTTAAGGATATTGCCCATTGCAGTGAATTATATGTCTGTCTCTATGAGAATTGGGACAGTGCTCCCAGACATATCCGTATGCTGGCTGCCATAGAACAGTTCGGTATGCAGGAAGAGGACAATATGGATGAGGATACTGATAAAAATATCGTCAATCTGTGTTTTGGCTGGCAACAAGGTGCAGAAATCCCTCCCTGCAGTTTTGCACACCAGGACATTCTGCCTCCCCATATTGTAAAGGATTCCCAAAGCAGCTATATCTGTGTGCCCCTGTATTTTGAGGATAAACAATATGGCTATGTTGTCCTTGCCTTTGAGAACAACAGGCTGCATTATGATTTTCATGTGACTTCCTGGATTAACAACATATCCCGTATGCTCAAGCGTGTTGCAGACAATCATCATATGTCCTTACTGGCTGCACGTCTGGAAGATATTTATATGAAGGATGAACTGACCGGGCTGTATAATTACCGTGGATTTCGTGCAATGGCATCCATGATTGTTGATGATATGATTGTTACCGGCGCACCTTTGCTGATGATATCCTTTGACATAGAGCATCTAAAAGACATCAATAAGGATTGGGGACATGAGGAAGGAGATTTTGCACTTCAAGTATTCTCAAGTGCCCTGAAGACTACCCTTGAAGAGGATGTTATACTTGCCAGAACCGGTGATGATGAATTCAGTGTACTGCTTCCCGGACTGGAAAAGGCAGACGCAAAAGAATATATCTCTCACATCTGCCAGTATCTTACCAATTATGCCAGACTGCATCACAAAAAATATCAGATTCATACCAGATATGCCTGTGACAGCGCCTCTATTACCTGTATCGAAGACCTGGACGGGCTACTCCACAGCTGCATGCAGCAGCTGGAGCAGAATCCCTCTACTCTCCTTTAAGCTGTATGCTCTTACGGTATTCTGTCGGCGATACTCCCAGCGTCGCCTTGAATATCTTCATGAAATGTTTCTCATTCTCATAGCCTACCGACTGACTGATCTCGTTGACACGCATATCAGAGGTCTCCAGCAGGCGCTTGGCTTCCTGCATACGCAGATCCTTTAAGAAATTCACAAAATTCGTGCCTGTATACTGTTTAAAAACATAGGAAAACAGCGAATAATTCATGGAGATATAATTAGACACCACTGCCATATTCAGATCTTTATTATAATTCTCATGAATATAGCTGACCGCCTGCTGTATCTTCTGCTTATTCTTGTAATCATCAAATTCCTCACTGATCAGGTCATGGAATCTTCTCATCCAGTCTGTTAAAGTATTCACATACTCCGTAATGGTCTGATACCGATAAATATCCTGCAACTCCAGAATACTTTCCTTACGTACTTTCAGGGCATTCTCATAATTCACTGCGATTCTCTCCAGCATAAGATGCATCCTCTGGGCAAACTCGTCTGTGTCCATAGCTCCATTCTGTACCTGTCTGCCATAATCCTGTATCAGCTCCACCGCCTCTTCAACACGCTCTGTTCCAAGAATATGTACCGCGCTCTCAAGTCTCCTGTTCTCTTCTTCTGCCATTTTGGGATGTTCGGTCTGTTTCTTCATGTAGCTTTCGTTACAATCCACTACTTTTATAGCTCTGGCAAAGGCTTCATGGCGCCCCAAAACCGCCTGCTCATACGCCTTTTTCAAAGAAGAGATTCCACTGACAGGCTGACTGAAGCCCGCATAGCAATTACGCAATTCATTTCTGATCAGGAACTCTTTATTCTCACAACCAATCAGGAAAAGGTCATAGCCGCCTACATTGTGCAGATACAGGTAGGAATTCCCCTGTTCTTCCTCTTCCCCATCGTAGCTGCAACAGCATACCTCGTATTCCCCCTGTAGGAAACTATCCTGATAATATCTGCCGGTCAGCTCTTCATCTTCCGCAGATACCTTCTCGGAGGTACACAGGAACCTGAGCTGCTGATATCCCGCCTGTCTTAGTGTATCCTGTTCTTCTTTTATATGCGTCAGTTCATCCTCCATTTTGTGCATGATTGACATGATCTGCTCTCTGTCAATGGGCTTTAGAATATATTCCTTTACCCCCATACGCAGCATTTCCACAGCATAGGAGAAATCATCATAGCCGCTGATTACCACCGTAAGCGGACGTCTTTGGAATTTCTGCATCTCCTGTACCAGCGTGATGCCATCCATCTTGGGCATTCTGATATCAGTAAACATCACATCTATCTGCTGGCTCTGCAATACCTCCAATGCCATCTGTCCGTTACTGCATTCTATGATGGTCTGAACGGGTACTCCTGATCGCTGTATCATGCTCTTAATACCCTGGCGGATCATCTTCTCATCTTCCACGATCAACACTGTGTTCATATCTTACTTCCTTTCTTGGTAAATGAATCAGTACCTTCGTATAACATCCCTCTTTGGAAAAGATCTCGATACCATACTGTTCCCCAAAGTACAACTGTACTCTGTCCTGCACATTCTTTAAACCGATTCCATGACCGCTCTCTTCTGTAGAACGGGTCTGTGAATATATTTTGCTTCTTAATTCTTCCAGTGCCTTTTCATCCATCCCTCGTCCTGCATCTGATACTTCTATGGTGCAGTTCTCCTCATCTACCAATATTCCTTTTATATAAATGTTCGTGTCTTCTGCCATTTCTTCTATTCCATGGTATACTGCATTCTCTACCAGTGGCTGCAGCAGCATCTTTGGAATCTGCATGTGTGAGATTTCCTCTGGTATATTCAGTGACAGATAAATCTCATAATCAAACCGCAGATTGAGGAGCTTTAGATAATTGCTGATATATGTGATTTCTTCCTCTACTGTAACGGTTCCTGTCATCCATTTCATACTGTAACGAAGCATTTTGCCAAGAGATGTGATGGCATCGGATATATCGTACTTTTCCTCTATCTCAGCCATCATTTTGATGGACTCCAGTACATTATACATGAAATGTGCATTGATCTGATTCTGCAGGGATTTAATCTGCGCATTCTTTGCAAGAAGCTGTCTGTCCAGATTATCCTGATTCAGCTCCTGAATCCTGGCAAGCATTCGGTTAATCTCACTGGAAAGCTTCGTAGTCTCATCATTACCCTCTTCCGGCAGAGTCAAGTCAAGCTCACCACCCTGAATCCTTGTCATGACATCATACATTCTATAGAAACGCTGCATGATTACACGCACTGCCACAATACTGAATATTACAAAAGCCATAAGAATCAGTATCAGTATAATTCCATAAGGAATCAGACTTCGATAGAACTCCGAAAACGCTTCTTCCATAGATACCAGATGTACATAAGTACCTCCCAGCAGTGGTACATACTGATATGCCAGTATCACATGTTTTCCATCTATTTCAGTATATATGACATTGGTGTCACTTCCTGTTTTTTCCTGTATCTCTTCAATAGCCTGATTCCAGGTATTGCTGTTACTTGCTTTATAATACAAATTGCCATCATCACCAAAGAAAGCGCTCCAGGAAGTATCACTGTCCTCATACAGATCAGGGAACAGATTAGTCATATAAGTTATGCACTCTATGGTGTACATCTCCTGTCCGCCTGCCTGTGTAACTACGCTTATCAGTCCCGCCAGATGCTTTGGTCCTGTCGCTATGTACTCCGGGAATACCGTATCTGTATAATCCAGTTTCCATTCTCCGTCATGATACTCTTTTGCCCAGCTCATGTTGTTCATTCTCTGATAGCGATAGATGCTTGGAGCTTTCTCTGATGCCTTTTCACTGTTCACATAGATTCTGACCTGATACAGATAGGGATTGGAATTGGTCATATTTTCAATCGAAATCAGCTCCTTCTGATAGAAGTCCAGCTTCTCCATGATCTCCATATCCTTACCATTGCAAAGCAATTCCATATACTGATTGATCTTGACTGACTGCTTTATGATCTCTGACGCCAGATTGCACACTTCATTGGTCTTATCAATTGCCTGTGTGACCTGCTCAAGCCTTGCCTGTTCATCTCTGATCGTACTTTTGATCATACTCTCTTTCATATTGTTGGTCAGCATGAGTGCAGCCACCACAATACAGATACTGACAAAAGCCACAATTGTCAGTACGATCTTGCGGCTGAGACTGTTATTACGCCTTATTTTCATATGTGCCGCCTCCTACTGTTCTATTCCCAGTTTCTCCATGTTATCATGTATCTGCACAGTAGAAGCCTTTTGCACCTGTTCAAATCCAATATCCTCTCTCTGCTTTTTGAAGTCCTCCATGATCTGGTCAAATTCCTCATCTGATTCTGCCAGCAGCAATTTAGGCAAGGTCACTCCCCAGAGATTCTTGATCTTCGTATAAATCTGATTCTCCTGTTCCTGTGCATCAAATACCACATCATACGGTGCTGTATATACCGTATAAGGGAATGTCCATTCCTGAAGCTGTCCAAGAGGCTGTGGCAATACCCTGCCCCACTCATCAGCCCTTACATTATCCTGAAGCATCCAGTAACAGGAATCTGCACCATATATCCTGTCATAGGTCACGCGATCCGTATTCAACAAATGCTCTATCTCAGGATACATTTTAGGTTTGCCATTCTCATCATATTCCCATGTGATTCCTTCCACACCATACCAGGTCATCAGCTGTCCTTCATCACTGATGAGATAGGATATCAGCTTAATTGCTTTCTCAGCGTTCTTGCATTTCTTACTGATAAACGTCACTGTCCATCCGTTAATTCCGGAACCGGGCAGCCTGTAATCATCTCCAGACAGGTTCTTTGGTCCATCCACGGCAATATAGATCTGCCCCGGATTCTTCGCATACAGAATCTTCTGCTGATCTGCCATATCCGTTCTCTGATACAGCATGCAGAAATATCTGCCGTTTGCTATCTTTTCCTCCATCTGGGTTCTGTTATCCAGAAAGATATCATCCTTCAGATACCCTTCCTCGCGCAATTTCCGATAAGTCTTCAACCATGTAAGAAAGCTTTCATCCGTATATCTGTCATAGGCGTTGCCCTGTTCATCCAGATATGGCACCGCCAGAAAATCAAACAGATAATTATCAAAGGAATCACATCCCTCCTTGGTAAATACATGTGCTCCTATGGGAATCAACTCCTCACCGTTCACTTCCGGGTACATCTGTGCCGCTTTCACCACTGCATCATGAAATCCCTGCGGTGTTGTCATATCCGGTGAGCCTATCGCCTCGTATATATCCTTTCTTACCAGAAAAGTCTCATTGGAAGCTATGGTGTCATATTGCTCATAATCACTGAGCGTATAGGCTGAATTGGGATACTGATAGATATGTCCGTCTTTGGAGGTATACCAGCTGGCAACATCCGGGTCTACGACCTGCATAAAACAGGCATCATATTCCTGTGCCAGCTCATCCAGTGGATAGACCATTCCTTTCTGAATCATTTCTCCCACTTCATCTTCCCACCAGCCAATCGTCAGAATATCCGGCAGACTATCCGCACTGATGAGCGAATTCAACATCTCACTCTCATCACCGCTTGGCACAACGAAATCTATATTTACTCCCGTCTTATCCGTAATCGTCCTGGACACCAGATTCTCTCCCCAGTCCGCCGTAAACCAGGAATAATTGATATACCATTGAAGTGTAGTAACGTCTTCCTGCTGCGTCTGCGATGCGGTCTGCTGCTCACCTTTTTGCAGGCTGCATCCCCCCAGCAGCAACATTGTTATAATCAAGGCAAAAGCCATTCTTTTTCTCATAGTATTCCCCCTCTTTCTCCCCTATAGTATACATAAATATATACGCCAAAGCAAATGAATACACATGCTTTGGCGTATGATTTTTCTTATAATATAATGGTCATGATCTCTTCTGTTTCCATGTGGAAACCAGCCTGTGTTTCTCCTTCCTTGAGAGAAATATGCATTTGAAATCTTTCCTATTTTTTTATCCAGACCTCTATCTGTGTGTATTTTCCGGCTCTGATATTTTCTGCTTCTTCTCCCATGATCTGATTCTGATATATATGGATTTCTTTGTCTTTTTCTCCTGTCAGGCAGTACTGCACAACCTCATAATTTTCCGGTATATAATCTGCGTCTTCTGCATCCACATGGTAAACAATACGTACTTTTCCAAGAAATACTGCTTCTACTCTTCTCTCCTGATCCAGCAGATAGGAAGGAATCACAGGCTGCAATGCGAATACCAGTTTGTCATCCTCTTCTCTAAAAGGCGTATGTCCAAACATCATCCTCTGCCACATGTCCATGAATTCTACTGTAGAACCACTCAGTCTTGCTACGAATCCCCTGCCATGAATGCTCTCATCCGGGTTGGCACTGCTTGCAAGGAAAGAAGAATTCTCAAGAATACTTCTGCCGTATCTTTCTTCATCCTGGAAAGGAATCGCTGCCTTGTACAAGTCCCCGATATATTGCTGATACAGACCTGATTTAAGAAGTTCCAGCAGATACTTGTATTCCATATGCAGCCAGATAGACTCATTTTCCAGCCATCCCGGTGTAAACGCCCTGCATCTGCCAAGCTCATAGGATTCCTTCGCTAATGGCTCATTAACCTTATACATGGATAATTCACTATCATATAGTTGACTGCTCCTTACCTTCTCATATACCTCTCTTTTAGTCTCCGCCGGAAGCCGCAGCTTCAGATAGCGAACAGGACCTTCCAGGAAATGCGGCAGTACATGTTGTCTGAATGCAACTGCTCTGATTCCATCTTCCTCTTTGACATACTCCGTCATTTCATAGGTAAAATACGTAGGAATCAGCCCATCCCCCAACGTGACTGCATGTGCGATTCCCTCCATAACGATTCTATAAAAGGCTTCCATTACGGTCAGCAGTTCCTGTGCCGTGCAGTTGACATAAGTTCCTTCTACTCCTGCATAGATCTTGTCCCGATACGCTTCTTTGATATCATTGATTCTGTTCCATACAGGGAAATAAGCTTCCCCTGCCTCTGCCTTTTGCATATTTATGATCTCATAGGCAGCCTTCATGAACTCATACAGTTCTCTTAGGATATCTGTACCCTGTTGATATTTACGAAGGATATCTATAGTATATTCCAGATTTCTGGCAAGCTCACAGGTCTCAGCCATAGAGGAACCCATCAGTCCCGGTAAGCCATTCAGTGCATCATACCAGCCAGGCTTTCCACCCTCCATCTCAATACCGCAACCATAAGGATCAAGGGTTGCGAATTTCAACGTATTGAGCAGTATCAGCTTCTCCAGCAGTGTGGTATGAAGGATGCGCCCTTTTGTATCAGTTAAGAACTTTTCTTCACTTTCCCCGTATTTTATGGAATATACAGCATGATACTGACGAATGCCTTCCTCTGTCTCTACATAACGCTGCTTCCTTGGGTATACGCCTGCTCCCGGCTTCATATATACATAGCTTGCATCCTCATAGAGAAGCTGATGCTCTCTTTCAGGATAAATGCTGCAATAATTCTCGATCAGATCCAGATTGTAGGTCCAGTGGTCGCACCAGTAGCCCTCCAGGAAATCCGAAGTGACCAGACTCTCAGACATATCTACTATGCTGCCAATCATTTCCGTCAATTCCTTTTCCCCATAATCACCCCTGCTCTCCAACAGAGAAGCCACCATACCAGGGGTATATGGATGTGTGAGCTGCTTCGCCTCTTCTTCGCGTATTCCCAGTATCTGCGCTGCCTCACCCACTCTCTCCTCAGGCAGGCTATACGTGGTCTTTTCTACCCCAAGAGGGTTATATCCGTCTAACTGGATGAAGTCGTAGAACATGTGAATATTTTTATCTCCCACCTGTGGGAAAAAGGCAACATCACACCGTCTGTTCTGATTGATGTCGCGGAAATTACCATTTCCCTGAGAATAGAACTCCGGCAAAAGACGGAAGTAATTATAATCACGTTCCATATCTCCATGCTTGCGGGCATACACATAGAATATTTCTTTCTCGCCCAGATGAATCGGCATGCCGCCTCTGAGTACATTATCAAGGAAATCCTGTCTGCAATAAGCATCAAAAGCAGGATTGGCAGTTCTGGTGTCCATGCACTCCGTGATCTGCCTTGTCAATTCCTCTGCTCTTACAAGCTTGCTCTCAAAATATGCAGCATCCGGTTTTTTCTGTAAATATTCATCCAGTAATTCTTTCCTTGCCACCTGCCCTGTCATTTCATAAAAGACACAGGACTCTCCCGGTTCGATGACAACCTTTTCCCCATAGAAGCAGCAGGGAATACGGTTCATCGTCATCTGTCTGGAAGACAGCACCCCGTCTATGCCCTTTTCCAGGAAAATGTGTGGATGTTCATATGCCGTATCATAGGCAAATACCGCTTCTGCGTCTACAACAGGGCTTAATCTGCTGCCATCATGCCCAATGGCAATACTGAAATTGCCCCCTTCGATTTCTACGACCTGTGTGGAATCTGCCATACTGGCGCGCACTCTGAAATACGGTCTGCCCGCACAGACATCCTCGACCTGCATCCATGCCTTGGCAGTCTGTGTCATATTCTTCATGCTGTCCTGATTCACACCATATGGTACGATTGCAGGAGCGCCGTCCAGGTATTCCACTTCAACAGGCTGGTTAGTTATATTCTGCAATTCCACCTTACGTACAAGTGCCCCCAGCTTCTCTTCGGGAAGCGTATAATAGGTCACTCTGGTCACAATTCCCTTATCCTGCGCCTTTTCCTCAATGCGAAGCACATTCTGGTCAATACACATGGTCTGCTGTCTGTCCGTATCGGCAAAAGCTTCATAGAACGCACCATTCACCTTCAGAAAAGTACGATACCCCATCCTGCCGGTATGCAGATATGCCTGATGTGCAGGAACAAATTCCATAATAGAATGATCCTTATCCTCTGATCCAAAGCAGGAGATGCACTGCCCCCTGTTTACATAATAACACCAGAGGGGAATCCCGCTGATACCGCTGATGCCTGGAAGGAAGCTGGCAAATGCCGGCTTTCTCCCGTAATTATCTATGATGAATCTTCCCTTCGCATCAATCATTTGCTCTACCTTACCTTTCTATTGGAACTACTTTCTATCGGAACTAACCGGACATCTATTCTGTGTGTCCTGTCATGTGACAGCCGTGTCACTTTATTCTTTGGAATGCTCACTTCCCTATCCGGTGTAATCTCTATCTCTGCCTCATCCAGCCTTACCTGATCTATTCTGTATGCTCCATAGTCACATAGCCCGTCATTGTGGTACACCACCTCTATCGGTACTCCTGCGAACTCCACATTGACTGCCGCCCTGTGTTCCTCATCAAACTGCTCTGCCAGAAGCTTTGGTGACAGACACAGATCTCCCAGCCTGCCACGGACTCCATACATCTGTGTTACAACCGTCATCATATACCAGCTGGCTGCTCCTGTGAGATAATGATACATTCCTCTTCCCCTGTCATTGAAATACTCCGGGATTCCAGGATAAATCCTGCTCACTTCAAAATTAGCAGCCTGTTCATACAGTGTATGCAAAGCCTTATAGCCTTCCCTTGCAAAGCCTCTCTGATACAATGCATTGGCATACATGGTCGTCATATGGGAGAACACAGCTCCATTTTCTTTATGACCATAGGCAAAGCCAAACATTCTGCCCAGAGCATCCTTACGCTCATGGAAATCCGTATTCAGACGATATCCACCTGCTTTTGCATCATACAAATAGGCATCTGCCGCCTTTACAATCTGTCTGATCTGTTCCTCTTGTGCAGTGCTGGACATAATGGCAAATACCTGTCCTGTCAGCATCATGCGTACGCCGCTGTCAAAATGTCCTTCTACTGCTCTGGCATGATTATCATAATAGCTGTTGAACCATCCCTGATTCTTGTCTTCTATCCATTCTGTCTCTCTGATATGGTTCATGATCCATTCTGACATGTGTGTCAGTTTGTCTGCGATTATCTTTATTGCAACCTTCTTACGTCTTCCACTTACCTGATGCGAACAGCTTCTACAATACTCATTCAGGCTCATCTGTTTGGCTGCAATATTCTCATACACTGCAGAAGCCTGCTTCCACAGTGGTTCCAGCTCTGCCAGAAGCTCTACTTCCTGTACATGCATCCGCTGTTCCAGTGCCGCAAGCAGCTCTGCAAGAGTCCTCAGATTGCCTGCATATGCTGCCGTAAAGGCAACACTCTCTCCACACTCATTTGCCATATCCAGTGCATCATTCCAATCGGCATCCCGCAGCCTCATGTGGTTATGTTCACCCACTTCATAGAAGGCTGTCAGATGCTGAACCAGAATATGTTCCAGAATGCTGCCCTGCACAATATCGCCCTGTGCATCTCTCTGCCAGCATCCCTGTGTCTCATTCCAGTTAGCATCCTTAGCTGTTCCTCGTATGATCTGTGCATCCTTGAAATAAGGTGCCTTTTCCAGTAATATGGAGAGATCTCCTGTCTGGTCAATATAGAATGCAGTCGTCAGAAGCGGCCACATCCCATGATCCATCCATACACGGGTAATATGATTTCTATCTGCAATAAATTCTCCCGGCTTCGTTCCGATAATCGTTGCATTGGTTCCATCTACACGGACACCGCCATAATTATCAATGAGCATCCTGCGTACACCATCAGGGTTCATCATCAACAGTGCCAGACAGTCCTGCCACAGATCACGCCAGCCTCTTCCACCCTTGCCATAATCATGATGTGGCAGGAAAGAGCAGCCATAGATTCTTCTAAGAATCGGCTGGAAGCTTACCCAGTTCATGAACTGGTCAAACTCATGATTCCCGGACTGATAAGATGCTTTTACACGTTCACGCCAGGTCTGTTTTGTCTGTTCATATGCCTGATTGAGGTTATTTAATGACGCATATCTGGAATATATCTGCTGCAGGGAAGTCATCCATACGCTGTCTGCTTCCACATTATCACTCTCCTGAATCCCCATCATAATGATCCAGCAAGCACTTTCTCCCGTCTCTATCTTCTTATCCGCATAGACAATACCGCCCAGTGCTTCATATCCATCAATCTCTATTCCTGCCTTTTGCGGTGTCAGCCCTTCATATAAGGCTCCAGGCGCTGCCAGGCTGCCTCCTTCTCCTATAAAGTCTTCCACCACAGGATAAAAGCCGACAGGCTTGGTGCCATCGCCTTCCGCTCCCAGTGCATAATACTGTACACGGTTCTTCTTATGACCTCTTTCATCAAAAGTCAGTACAGGATTTACGGCTACGCCTTCTTCCAGTGTGTAGATACGGTGCAGAAGACTGGTCACATGTCTGTGGTCTCTCAGATTATCTGCACTTCTGCCATATATGGGAATCGCTGCCACAGGCTGTACTTTCACTGCTTCCTTACTGTTATTATGCAGTGTCACCATCATAAGCTCTACGGTATCATCTGTACATGGTACGAAGGAAAGTATCTCGCTGGAAAGTCCTTCCATGGGCAGCTCGTGATAAATCTTATGCCACATGAAACCGGCCTCTAATGTAGTAGTCGGTTTCTGTTCTTCATCGTTTTTTTTCTCATATTTTCTGACTTCATCCGAAGCTCCTGCTCCTGTCAGTGAAATGACATCTGTGTCATTTATTCTGCACCAGAAATTTCTGGTACTCTTATTATTATGCAGTTCTTCAGCGCTGACCGGCTGTAAGAGAAATGTGTTCTGACCGGTCTTGGCATCTCCGCCAAGAACCGGTGTCAGCGAACTCTTCATTCCTGCATCATTTGCAATCGGGAAATACAAATAGCTGTATTTCTGTGGATCTTCCATACGGAAGCTTCCATATTGATCTATATACTCATACCCTTTGTTCATAAGCATTTACTCTTTCACACTTCCAGCAGAAATACTGCTGATGATATACTTGGAGCAGAAGCAGAATACGATCAGAATTGGAATAACTGATATTGCAACTGCCAGATAGATTGCACCCTGATTGGACTGAATATCTGTAGAAGCTCTCAGTGTAGCCATCATAACAGGTAACGTGAATTTATCGTTTTTATTCAGGATAATCATTGGTGTGAGATAGGAATTCCAGTTACCAATGAATGCCATGATGGACATGGTTGCGATACCCGGTGACATAACAGGAAGTACGATTCTGTGGAAAGAATATAACTCTCCTGCGCCATCAATTCTTGCTGCCTCTATCAATGAGGGAGGGAGCACCGACAACACATATTGTCTTAGGAAGAATACGGTTCCCGGTGCTGCGATTGCCGGAATAACCAAAGGGATATAGGAATTAACAAGATGTAACTTCGTACACAGATTGTAGAAGCCGATCAACCCCAATTGTCCTGGAATCATCATAAATACCAGAATAGTAGTAAATATCAATTTGTTGCCTTTGAACTGATACATCGCCAGACCATATGCTGTCAGTGCTGAAAAATATGCTGTGAAGAGAGTTGCCGGTACGGCTACCAGTAAGCTGTTCCACATACCTTTGAACAGGTTAAAGTAACTGAATACGACTTCCCAGTTCTCCTTGATATGGTTGCTTGGAATCAGGGTAAAGGATCTTGTGATCTCCACACCGCTTCTCGTTGCATTTACGATCATCAGCAGGAACGGGAACAGACACGCTGCACCCAACAGGATTAAAAGAACATAGAGAATACCTTTTTTGATCTTATCACCGATACTCATAGTCTAATCCTCCTTATTAAATAATTTGAACTGTACAACAGATACTGTCAGAATGATCAGGAACAGGATATAGGCAATTGCAGATGCATAGCCTGTCTGTGTCGTACCAGTTTCAAAACCGAATTTATAGAGATACATTACCGCTGTCTGTACTGAATTATAGGATGCACTTGCCTTATCAGCCATCAGATAAGGAAGGTCGAACATCTGTAAACCACCAATCAGTGATGTGATTGCCACATAAAGCAGAATCGGTTTTAACAGAGGTAATGTGATTTTTCCAAATACTGTCCATCTTCCGGCTCCATCTATTGCAGCCGCTTCAAAATAATCCTTTGATATGCCCTGCACACCTGCCATCAGCATAATAAAGGAATTACCGAACCACATCCATGCACTGATTACTGCTATCGTACTGCCTGCATGTGCTGCTGTTCCCAGCCAGTCAATGGGATTATAGCTTTTACCAAAGAACTTGAATACCTGATAAATGATCTGGTTGAACGTACCATAACGCCAATCCAGTAATGTTTTAAAAAGGAATGCTACAGAAGTCGCTGCGATCAGGTTAGGCAGATAATAAATGACTCTGAAGATGCCCAATCCTTTTATCTTATATTTGATATCGCTGAATATGATAGTCAAAAGGAATGCCAGTCCCAGCTGTAATACAATATTGACGCCCCAGATTCTTAAAGTATTACCAAGGGCACGCCAGAAAAATTTGTCTGTAATAACTCTTATATAATTGTCGAACCATACCCACTGTATCTTGCCTACTCCTGCTATCTTTGCATTGGTAAAGCTTAAATACAGAGTTCTCAATACCGGGTATACATTAAAGATCAGAAATACGATTACAAAAGGCAATACAAATAAATATCCCGCCCTGTTATAGTTTTTGATGCTCTTTTTCTTCATAAAACCATGTCCTCCTCTTTTCCATACCGCGTGGTCTGCCCTAAGGCAGACCAAGACACGGTTTCATATTCCAGAGTCAGCTTATCTGACTACTTTAATTTCAGGATAGGTAGATTCAATGACATCATAGAAATCATTGAGTGCATCCTCTTTCGTCTTCTCTCCTGTCTTTACAGAAGAGATTGCATTGCCGAATGCATCACCAATTGCCTGGTCATATCTTGTAACCTTGGAAGTATCAATGCCTTCTGCCTGCTTTAACCAGAACTGGTACAGCTTCTCACCGCCATAGATTGCATTCTCATCATCTTTATGCTTCTCTAATGCAGACTTTAAGGATACGGTATCACCCTGTGAGTAATCAATCCACCAGTCAGCTGTATCTTCATTGAGAGTACAGAACTTTACGAATTCCCATGCTGTCTCTTTTCTCTTGGACTGAGAAGAAATACCGATATATGTACCACCATCAAATCCGTAAGCAGGACCTGAGCAAACGCCCCATTTACCAGATGTATCGCCTACGTTATCTCTCATGGTCAGAACGCCCCATGCAGGAAGGCCAAATGCAAATACTTCTGTCTTATCAAGACTTGCTGTTGCCTCTGCAAACTGGTCTGCATCCCATACATTGACCGAATCATCTGCATAAGACTGAATGTCTGCTGTCAGAATAGGAACTTCACCAGCCATAGCCTGATACCATGGTGTTGACCACTGGTTTGCGTATGCTGTCAGGTCATTCTGATATAACTCTACACACAGATCCATGTAATCAAGTCTTGCCTGATCTACATTCAGAGTATCATCAAGTACCCATGCGGAATCTCCTGAGAATACGTTCATTTCAGCATCTGATGAGAAGATTCTGTAGCCTGCATCCTTCAATTCCTGAGCGGTTTCAAGAATTGTGGGATAATCAGCGAACTTCTTACCGATCTCATCAGGATCATCTGTGCCGAATACTTCCTTGGCAATGTCTCTTCTATAGTAAATGCCTGCCGGTGTGATCTGATAGGAGATTGCTCTCTGAATGCCATCTGCATCCTGACCAACTTCCCATACATAATCTACGATTTCATCTGCATAATCCTGTGCACCAAAGGCATCCAGGTCTTCAAAGAATCCGGCGTCATAGAAATCTTCCAGCATCTTAGGCTCACCAACAATGATATCCGGTTCTGACTCACCACCAAGAAGCGCTGTCTGTACTTTCGTAGGATAGTTAGCAGGCTCGATAACTACTGTTTCTACTTCTACGCCTGTCTTTTCCTGGAATCTCTCACCGAAATCAATCAGGTCATTTGCCAGTGTCCAGATGACCAGCTTGCCATCGTTTAAATTCTTAACATCTTCCAGAGATGTTTCCTGTGCCTGTGCTGTCTCTGTTGCTGTTTCTGTCTTAGTCTCCGTTTTGGTTTCTGTTGCAGTACTTGCTGCCGGTGCATCATTTGTTGTAGATGCATCTGATCCACAGCCTACAGCTGCCAGTGCCATTGTTCCTGCTAATGTCAGTGCCATTACCTTTCTTAACTTCATATTGTTTCCTCCTTTTTCCCAAAGCTTTTTAACTATACCCGATATTTTTTACTTTGTTTGCTTTGTATGGCTTTATTATAGGCAATGGAAAAAGGCAAAAAAATACACCTTTTTTTGCAAAAGGTGTGTTTTTTTTAGAATGCTGTATTTTTTATTCTTTGACACCGCCAATCGTAAGACCTGTTACGAAATATCTTTGCAGGAATGGGTAAATACATACGATAGGAAGCATAGTGACCATAGTCGCTGCAGCACGGATAGATACCGGGGTAATCGCCTCTGCTGCTGCATTTTTCATGGAATCTGCACTGCCGCTCTGCTGCATAACAGAGGAAAGCAGCTTCATCAATTCATACTGTAAGGTGGTATATTCAGGCTTCATCCTGTTATAAAGCATAGCATCGAACCAGGAATTCCACTGTCCAACTGCCACGAACAGCGCAACCGTTGCATATACCGGTTTACATAATGGTGAAATGATTCTTGTAAAAATGGTAAAATATCCGGCTCCATCAAGCTGGGCAGATTCTTCCAGAGAATCCGGCAGACCCAGCATATAAGTCCTCATGACCAGCATATTGAATGCACTGACTGCACCAGGCACAATATACACCCAGAAAGTACCAGTCAGGTGAAAGCCTCTGTATACCAGGAATGTTGGAATCATACCGCCATTGACATACATCGTGATGACCCAAAACAGGGACAGCTGGGAACGGAACAGGAATCTCTTGCGGCTTACGATAAATGCCAGCAATGCATTGGCTACAAGAGAAACCAGTGTACCGATTATGGTTCTGAGCACCGTGATATAAGCGCCCGTCATAATATTCTGCTTATGTATTACTGTTGTGTAATTCTTCCATGTGAATTTACGAGGCAATAGGTGAATTCCTCCGCGGACAGTATCGATACCGTCGTTAAGAGAAATCGCCAGAGTGTTCAATACAGGATACAGTGTGATGATTACAAAAGCCACCATGAATATCGTATTGCACACTGTGAAAATAATGTCTGCTGTGGATTTCTTTTTCTTCATAATGATCACCTAAAATAACCTTTCTTCTCCGGCACCCTTAGCCAGCTGGTTCGCTATAATGATCAGAATAATGCTGACCACGCTCTTAAAGATACCTGCTGCCGTACCCAGAGAATAATCGTTCTGGCTGATACCCCATTTCAATACGTAAATGTCGATAGTCTGGGATACATTCTGAACCAGGCCATTGCCAAGCAGATACTGTACTTCAAATCCTGCATTCAACACATTACCTACATTCATCAGAAGAAGGATCATGATTGTAGATTTAATACCAGGAAGTGTAATATATCGAATCTTCGCCCATCTTCCTGCACCATCTATGGACGCTGCCTCATACAGACACGGATCAATGGCTGTGATTGCCGCCAGATAAATGATGGCATTCCAGCCTGTCTCCTTCCACAGATTGGCAAAAGCCACAATTGGCCAGAAATATTCCTGATGTGCAAAGAAATTGATTTCTGTGTTAATCAGATGTAATTTCATTAAAATTTCATTGATGATACCTGTTGTAGACAGCGCATCATGCATAATACCTGTAACAATGATCCAGGACAGGAAGTGTGGCAGATATGATATGGTCTGCACTGACTTCTTCCAGATTCTAGATGTAATCTCATTTAAAAGAATTGCGAATACGATCGCCATAATAAAACTGGTCACAAGGTTCAATACACCCATTGCCAGTGTGTTGCGGATTACCCGCAGAAAAACAGCATCTGTAAATAAAAATTTGAACTTATCCAATCCTACAAAAGCTGAATGAAGCAAGCCATCCTTGGGTTTATAGTTCTGGAATGCCATGATCCAGCCGCCCAAGGGCAGATAATAGAACATAATTCCATAAATAACGAACAAGGCTGAACAGATCAAAAGAAATTTCTGGCGTTTTATTTCTTTCCACGTAATCTTGACCTTGGTTTCTTTTTCTTTCTTAGCCATATGAATAACCATCCCTTTCCATCTTTGCCTTTTTCAAAGGAAAGAGGCAGAAGCCCTGCCTCTTCCCATAAAGGACTATTCAGCCAATGCTGCTCTTCTGTCCAGTTCTGCCTGCATTTCATCCAGGAAGCTCTGAGGATCACAGCCTTCATATGCTGTCATATATTCGTCCCATGTACTTTCAAAATCACCTGACATAACTACCTTAGGAAGCCATTCATGCTTAATCTCACCCATCTTGGTCCATGCAACACCACCAGGAGTCGCTGTTGTCATGCTGTTGGAATAAGAATACATAGGGAACCATGAACCCATTTCTTTCTTTGCAGAGTGAAGCATATCTACATAGGAGTCTGCATTATAAGCCTTGAATGTGTTAACAAGAGGCTCTACAAGCCCATTAAAGAACTCGGATGTCTGCTGGCCTGGCTGCATTGCATTCTTGCCGTCCTTGCTGGTTCCAAGCCACTGAGGCAGATAAGTATAACCACACATATGATTAGCCTTATAATCTGTATCTGCTGCCTGTGCCCTCATCTCATCTGTACGATAGAACATACCATCATCATCTACCAGATAGTCAACACCTTCCACACCCCAGAATCTCAGGTCATGGATTTCCTGATCCAGTATGTCATTGAGGAACTTGGCTGCCTTATCAGGGTCCTTACAGCTTGTTGTAATAGATACGCCACTGGACTGGTTCAAGGTATCACCATATGTATGCCACTGGTTCTCCATACCTTCATCAATAGTCAGGCCAAGAGGTACATAGTTACATCCCTGAAGATCCAGTCCCTGCTGTTTGAATACATCATTTACTGTATATGCAAAATCCCACCACTGGTCGCACATACCAAGTACACGTCCTGTAGAAAGCTTGGAGATATACTCATCATAAATCTGGGTTGCGAATTCTGTATCGATCATGCCCTTCTGATATTCTTCGTTGAGCTTCTGGAAATATCTCCTGGTAGTATCTGTTGTATTGTAATCTACAATCTTCATATTGTCGGTATCTACGATAACAGAACCATCATTTGGGTAGCCATCCAGGAGGAACTGTCCTGCATTCTCAATACAGAAGTATCTCCAGTCATCACACAACATGGTATAAGGGATATATGCTGTTCCATCCTCCATTGTCGGATTGGCTGCTGTATAGTCCTCTAATAACTGGAAATATTCGTCCAGAGTGTTAATCTGTGGATATCCGGCCCACTCCAGTACCTTGCACTGAATCCAGAATGCTTCATCATTGTGTGTTGTGGTCTTATCTTCACCATAGCTGTTCTGGAATACGTTGATCCAGTAGATATGTCCATCTTCCTGACGGAACTTCTCCCACTCTGCATCAGAATACATTTCCTTGATATTAGGATATTTCTCAATATAATCATCCAGAGGAAGCAGTGCACCTGCATCCAGAAGAGACATTGTTCCATCTCCACCATCAATGAAATCTGGATATTCGCCACCTGCAATAATTGTTCCAATTGCTTCTTCTGCGGTCTGTCCTGTCAGCCAGGTTTCCTTAACTCTGACTCCGGTCTTCTGAGCGATCAGCTCCTGAATCTCGTTGCCATCATTGATTTCAGAACCCGGCATTGCAATGAACATCGTAAAATCTGTGATATCACCATCTGCACTTTCACTGCCTGCTTCTGTACTTCCTGTTCCTGATGCATTGCTGTCAGTTGCTGTGGAAGCTCCCCCGCCACATCCTGTCAGCATGGATGCTGCCACTGCTGTTGTCATAAATAGCGCCATTAACTTCTTACGTTTCATCTGATTACCTCCCTGATTTATCTGTTTTGCCATTGCTATCTGTTCTTCACATTTTGCGCTATTATACTGATTGTCCAGCATTTTTCTCATATATTTCCATTTTCTCCTCATATATTACTCTATTTTATCTTTTAACTTGATTTTCTTTTGTGCATTGTTTATTTTTTATATTGTATAGTTCATCTTTTATTGTGCATATTGTATCTGTTCAAAAACATGCGAATTTAAAGTGGAAAGCAATTTTGAGCAGTTACTTATTTCAAAAATGTACTCTCAAAGTCTTCTAAGTGAAGCATTCCGGGAGTACATAAAACTACAAGGGAGTGATTACATATGGAACCTGTCGCAATCGGTGATTTACGTTCGGAATATTATGACGCTAACAGTGATTTTCCGGGACTTTGGGAATTGGATGAGAACAGACGTGAAGACGTGGATTTTCGCAACAGTTCTTCTATCCGCATCTGGTATAATGATTTAACGTCCAATTATGCCACTCACTGGCATAATGCGTTGGAGATCATCATCCCCATTGACAATTATTATGACGTTGAAGTGGAAGGTATCTCTTACCATCTTAGACCTGATGAAATCCTGATTATTCCACCCGGTAAGCTCCATCATCTGACTGCGCCATCAAGCGGCTGCCGCTTTATCTATCTGCTGGATATAAGCTGTCTGGAAGGATTAAAAGGCTTCGCAGGTATTAAATCGCTGCTTACCGCTCCTTTATTCGTGACAAAAGAATCCTATTCCCATATCTATGAGGATGTGTATGACCTTCTTGCCAGAATGCGCAATGAATATTTCCGCAAGAACGAATATGCCGAGCTTACCATTTATGCTCTTTTGATCAATCTGTTTGTAAAATTCGGTTACAACCATATTCAGACGCAAGATCTCTTCCCTAATGTGAGATCCTATAAGCAAAAGGAATATGTTAAGAAATTCAATGATCTGCTGGATTATATAGACAAGCACTATACAGAAGAACTGAATCTGGAAGAGATTGCAGACTGCATCGGATTCAGTAAATATCATTTTTCAAGGCTTTTTAAGCAGTATACGGGATTTACTTTCTGTGACTACTTATGCTATCGGAGAATCAAAGCTGCTGAACTGCTGCTGTCAAGACAGGATTTGTCTATTACAGAAGTGGCCCTGCAGTCCGGTTTCTCCAGTATCTCCACCTTCAACCGTATCTTCAAGCAGCAGAAGAAGTGTACGCCGAGTGAGTATCGAAGCAGGGTGAATGTATAAGGATACAGGTTATAGAATATTAAGAAAGGGACGAATTGTGCCGCCTTCCTAATGCATCAGGAAGGCGGCACAATTCTGTTTTCTGGCAATAATACGAAATTTTCGATTTACAAAGCTTCTGAATATGAGAAGCGTTTAAAGCAGGCGCAGTCAGTGTTTTCAGTATCAGCGACTGCATAAAGTCCTACTGTACAGCCGGTGAAGCCGCCGGCTGCTTCTGTTGACAGGGTTCGTATATCAACTTCGGGTGATTTCTGTCCCTCTATAATAACCGCAGCAGACAGCCCGTCCACTTCTAATGAGACTTCTAATGGATTAGAGCCTTGTAACGGCATAGAAATGACACGTCTGTCAGTTCCTTTTTCACATAATATCACTTCTGCCATTTTACCATTGACTTCTACTCGCAGGTTGTAGAGATTATTCTGTACATACGCAATTCCTGCCCTCTTATCCTCACTCAGGTTTGATACATCCAATAATGCCTTTGCTATGAAATGATGATGTTTCTGTCTAAATGCCAGATAAGATGGGCTTGCCTGTTCTTTCAGCGTATGGGTATCAAAAAGCATCAACAGTCCTTTGCCCTTTTCCAAAGAATAGTGGGACTTATCCGCATTGCGAAGTACCATAAATTCCGGCGGCAGCTGTCCCATGGTAGAGAATACATATTCATTGCTTTCTGCTGTATATGTCGTCCACTTTGGCAGATTAATCTCCACGGTATCTGTCAGTCTGCCCACTCCCGGATTAACTACAGGCCAGTCATTCTCCCACTCCACTCTGGCAAGGAAGGTCTCACGCCCCATGGTGGTATACCCTTCCAAAGGTCTGACCGCCAGCATGACCATATACCACTCGTCATTTATCGTCTTCACCAGATCAGCATGTCCCACATAACAGATTGGATATTTCCTGCCCAGGTGTCTATGTGTCAGGATTGGATTGCAGAAGTTATTTTCATATGGTCCGTATACATTCTTACTGCGGCATACAGTAACTGCGTGATCCGGGCCGGTGCCTCCCTCTGCATGCATGATATAATAGTATTCCCCGATTTTATACAGATGCGGTCCCTCCGGCCAGATAATATTTCTCATGGCACCGTTCCATACATTATGCACTTCTCCTACCAGCTTCATGTTCTCAATATCCAGCTCCTGAATCCAGATATACCAGTCACCATCATACTGGCATCCCGCCGGATTGGGGTGTGTTCCAATATAATAGCAGGTTCCATCCTCATCAAAGAACAGGCTGGGGTCTATTCCATCCGCTCCCTCAATGTAATGCGGCTCAGACCACGGTCCTGCTGGATTTTGGGCTGTAATAATGAAATTGCCACCGTAAGATACATTGGTGCATATGATATAAAATGTTCCTTCATGATAACGGATTGTCGGTGCGAACAAGCCTCTGGAATGTCCTGTATCCCCCAGTGGTAACTGGCTTTCTCTGTCACAGGCATTGCCTATCTGCTCCCAATGAGCCAGATCTTTGCTGTGCATGATGGGAATTCCCGGAAAATACGCAAAGGTAGAGTTCACCAGATAGAAGTCATCTCCTACTGCGCATATGGATGGATCAGGATAAAATCCCGGCAATATCGGGTTAGTTGCTGTTACTGACATAGTTTTCCTCTCTTTCCTGCTTAAAATCATTCATATCTGAAATCTGCAAAAGTACTGCTGCCACCGGTTTCCATCGTTGCATAGGAGAACAATCCAAACCGGCAGCCGCAGAAATGGTCAAGCCCGAAGTACAGTTTCTTTTCTGTCCCAAGCTGCAGCCATTTCCCGTCTTTTTCATAATAAAAGACAGCTGTATCTTTCATGTCCGTAAAGTCCGCTTCCATTCTGAAACGAATCGAAGTCGCTTCACCCCCTAAAGGCTTCCAGGGGATTCGCTGCTTCTGGTCTTCCATGCCTTCTTCCAACGCACTCATGACCAGATACCAGTTATCATTTTCTCTGGTGACAGCTACCATTCCATAGCTTCCCTGTAAGGCGCACAGCCCTGCATAATCACCATTTTTAAGCTTATCGGCATAGACCGTCACTTCCGCTGCACATTTGGGATATTTCATCCTCTGTGTCAGCATGTTAGAAGCCTGCAGCAGATTTCTGCACAGCTTCTGATGGGTCATTGTCACCCGGCCTGCTTCACAATCATGTGTAATATATCTCATATCCGGCTCATGATTGAACTGCCAGCAGCTCTTAAACCCATAAGAACTGTAGAATCTCTCATCCGCGTCCTTCGAAACCTTGAAATCATCACTTTCTACCAGCGGATGACACTTATAGCCTGTCTTTTCCTCTGGAATCAGTATCTGCTTTGGCATCCTGTCATGTTCTCCCATAACAGGATATGCATGCTCCCATTTCATCGGAACCAGCACAGGAATCCGCCCTACTGCCCCTCTATCCTGAAAGAGCATACCATACCACTGCCCATCAGGTGTATCCACAATTCCCCCCTGTGCTACGCCTTGCCCGTGATACCCCATATCATCATTGAATATATCGCCTCCTGTGAACTCTCCTGTCAGCGAGTCCGACACGAAACAGGCTTGCGTCCTTTTCCAGCGATCTCTTAATGAATGAATCAGAAAAAGATAATACTTTCCATGAATTTTATAGAAATGTGAACCCTCATACCCAAGGAACGGATTGCCCTCATCATTAATAAGTTCTCTGTGAAGTCCACCTTCCAACGGACCACTTAAATCTGCCTTTAACTGTGTCAGATAAATGTGATTATTTCCATAGATGATGTATGCACTGTCATCCTCTTCAAAAAACAGGGAGCAATCATGATAAAATCCCTCTATCTGACTTTTATGCCATGGACCTTCTATGGAATCAGAACGGTACAGATAAGTCTTATGCGTATCATTGGCTACAAAGCAGATATAAAAAATCCCTTTATGATAGCGCAAAGACGCCGCCCACATGCCTTTTCCATAGATATTGTGTTCATCCTCCAGAGTCTGTGCCGGCGTACTATCCAACCTGTCATATACGAAAGCTGCATGCTCCCAGTTCACCAGATCATAGGAGCGCAGTATTTCACACCCAGGCATAAAATGCATAGTCGTGCTTACCATATAGTATGTATCTTCCACTCTGATGATATCCGGGTCAGGATAATCCAGCGCCGTTACTGTTAAAGTGCCTTTTCTCCATGTATTTTTCATACCACTATCCTGCCTTTCTATAATATAAATATACTGTCATCATAGATTCATTGTATACCAGCTCCCACGGATTATCTGTTTATGTATTGTCATTTATTCTTCAATTATTGCTCTTTTTATAACTTTATAATCTCTTTATGAAGTTCACAGAATAAACACATTTGGATAACAATTGCATCACAATTTGTCTGTAAAGTATAAGGCATAGAAACGAAGAAATGATAAATCAAAAAGATTTTGTGAAAGGAGTCTTTTATATGTATAACGAAAACAATAACAATGAACAGAACAACGGATATACCAATAATGGTCATCCGCAGGAATATTATTACAGCACCGGTAATCAGAATTACCAGAACAACAGCACACCGGCACGCAAGCCTAAGAAACAGCATCCATTTGCGAAAAAGGCAGTATCTTTTGTCTGCCTGGGTGCACTGTTTGGAGTCACAGCCGGTACAGCATTCAGCGTACCTACTTATATGACAAATAAACAGTTGTTACAGGCCAAAGCACAGTTAGAGCAGGCACAGAGCGAAGCAGCAGCTTCTACTCCTACCCTGTCTACAACAACAAGCTCACTGACGACCAGCAATTCTAACAGCACAGCTTCCGCTGATGTATCTGCTATTGCAGCAAGTTGTCTGCCGAGTGTCGTATCTATTACGAATAAAGGTGTATCTGAAGTAAGAACCATGTTTGGTACTTACCAGCAGGATACAGAGAGCAGTGGTTCCGGTATCATCATTGGTGAGAATGATACAGAGCTTCTGATTGTTACCAACTATCATGTAGTATCCGGCAGCAATGAATTAAGTGTAGTATTCAGCTATGATGAAGACAGTGATAATCCTTCCTTAGTCAGTGCCAAGTTAAAAGGCTATGATTCCGATAAGGATCTGGCTGTTATCTCCGTTGCACTGAGTGATATCACAGATGATATGAAATCACAGATTAAAATTGCCACAATTGGTGATTCTTCCAGCCTGCAGCTTGGCCAGGAAGTTGTTGCCATTGGTAACGCACTTGGCTATGGCCAGTCAGTCACTACAGGTATCATCAGTGCCCTCAACAGAGAGGTCAGTGTTACGAACGATGATGGTACGTCCATTACGAACAAACTGATCCAGACAGATGCAGCCATTAACCCTGGTAACTCAGGTGGTGCTCTTCTGAACATGAACGGTGAACTGATTGGTATCAACTCCGTCAAGGTAGCTTCCAGTTCTGTAGAAGGCATGGGCTATGCAATCCCTATTTCCGATGTACAGTCTATTATCGAAGAGCTGATGTTAAAAGAAACAAGAGATGTTGTTGATGAATCCGAACAGGGTTATTTAGGTATCGGCGGTACAGATGTCACAAGTGATATCTCTTCTACTTATGATATGCCTGTAGGTATTTATATCAACACAATTTATGATAACTCACCTGCCGGAACAGCCGGTCTGACCAAAGGCGATATCATCACAAAATTTGATGGACAAACAGTTAAGAGTATGAGCGAATTAAAGACTCTGCTTACTTACTATAAAGCCGGTGAGACAATTAATGTAACAGCTATGGTTCCGGGCAGCAATGGTTATACAGAGCAGACCTTCTCTCTGACACTGGCTTCCAAGGATGTCTTTGGCAGTGATGACAATACCTCCGACCAGACTCAGAGCAGTGAATCTTCTGAGAGTCAGCCAAATGGCAATGAACAGGGACAGTCTTCCTATAACTTCTTCTGGCCATTCTCCCAGCAGATGCCTTAATCAAGACATTATCTAATTACTTTTCTACCTCTTGAATAAATTGCATCAAAAGATGCAGTGCGCCGTAAGGCGCTCCCCCCTAAAAAGGCGGACCACAATTCCCCCGTGGTCCGCCTTTTTTATTTTTAATTGATTACATCTCCAACCCTGCTCTTACAGCTATATCTTCCATTGTCAGTGCTGAATTCACGATATCTGCGCTCTCCATTGCAATGCCTGCCGCTTCCAGCCCAACGATTGCAGTCTCACGCAGCTGCAGATGCCTCGTATAAGCAAGTACCAGCCCTGCCATGAAAGCTTCTCTGGCTCCCTCTATATTCACGATATGCTTCGCCCTTGGCTCTATCATCACCGCTTCCCCATTTGCCGCAGCATAGACACCCTGATTCTGCAGAATCACATATACATGCTTCACTCCACGCTCCAGCATTACCTGCGCTGCCCTGGCAGCTGTTGCCTCATCTGTTACTTCAATCCCACACAGGACTTCCGATTCTTTCCAGTTCATAACCAGCGTATGCAGCCTGTCAAGAATATGGGATAACCTTACTGCCTTCTTCGCATTGATCGGATCTGCATAGATAGGTACCTTGCACTTCTCAGCAATCAGCTCCAGCGTATCATAGGGAATATTGCTGTCCAGAATGACCAGCCTGCCATGATTGATGACATCTATCTTCTGCCCCATGAATTCAGGTGTCATTCTTTTATAAATATCCATATCTGAGATAGCCATTGCCATCTGTGTATTTTTCTCCGAGATATAGACACAGATAGATGTGGACTCCTCAGGACAACGGAGTGCATCTGAGATATCAATTCCCAAGGTATTGCAGCCTTCCATGATTCTGTGGGCATACAGATCGTCCCCCAGTGCTGTAATGAGCTTCGCCCCGATTCCCAGCAGACGCATATTATGGGCAATATTTCTGCCTACCCCGCCATGCGTCAGTCTGACCTTACCCGGGTTAGAGTCGTGCGGCACCAGATTGTCTGCTGCCACGCCTCCTATATCAATATTGGCAGCACCTACCACCGTGCAATAAGATGGCTCGTTAGTAATATAACCTTTCCCCTTAATATATCCCTTACGCATCAGATTGGAAATATGCACAGCCACAGAAGATCTCTTGATTCCTGCCTTGGCTGCCAGCTCTTCCTGCGATATCATCGGATTCTCACTGATCCATTGAAAAATCTGCGCTTCTCTGTTTGTCATGATATATCCTCCCCTTTTTTCACTCAATATAACATCCGGTCTGCTTTGCGTCAATTATTTCTTTTCATCCATATACAAAAGGTCTTCAGTTTGCTATAATGTTGTCATAAGTATTGAAAATCAAACAACGGAGGTTTTACTATATGAGCAAGAAAAAAGTTGTCGTTGCATTAGGTCATGAAGCACTTGGTTCCACCATTGTTGAACAGCTGGATGCCGTGAAAAATACAGCAAAAGCACTGGCAGACCTGGTTGAAGCAGATTACCAGCTTACCATTACCCACAGCAATGGTCCCCAGGTCAGCATGATCCACAAGGCAATGACCGAATTAAGACGTATCTACATTGATTATACACCGGCTCCTATGTGTGTATGCTCTGCCATGAGCCAGGGTTATGTAGGCTATGATATCCAGAATTCCCTGAAATCAGAGCTTCTTAGCCGTGGTATCTCCAAGCCGGTCAGCACCGTACTGACCCAGGTGACGGTTGACCCTTATGATGATGCTTTCTATGAACCCAAGAAAGCCATCGGCAGATACATGTCCAAGGAAGATGCAGACCTTGAAGTGAATAAAGGCAACTATGTTATCCACGAAGCAGAAGGATACCGCAGAGTAGTAGCTGCCCCTAAGCCCATTGATATCGTTGAGATTGAAGCGATTAAGACTCTGGCTGATGCAGATCAGGTTGTCATCGCCTGTGGCGGTGGTGGAATCCCTGTCATCGAACAGCAGCACATCCTCAAGGGTGCTTCCGCAGTCATTGAAAAAGACAGCATTGCAGGTAAATTGGCAAGTGATCTGACTGCTGATGAACTGCTGATTCTGACCAGTGTTGATTACGTATATCTGGATTATGGCAAGGACAGCCGGCGTCCTATTACTTCCATGACAGTAGCAGAGGCTTCTGATTACATCAAGGAAGGACAGTTCGGAGAGACTGACATGCTTCCAAAGATCCAGGCTGCTATTTCTTATCTGGAGAAGGTTCCTGGCGGTAAAGTCATTATCACTTCCCTGAACAAGACAGCAGATGCCATCAATGAAAAAGTTGGTACAATCATTACCAAATAATTACAACCTCGAAATAATTACAGGGAGCAGAACCATCATTAAAGTTCTGCTTCCTGTATTATTTTACTCCCTCATCTGTGAAATGACCAGCAGACAGGAACCTATCATAATTCCAAAATCTGACAGATTAAATACAATATTACGCAATCTGGGATTACGCACCTCAAAAGACACATAATCTACCACATACTTACGGAACAGTCTGTCATACGTATTACTGTAGGCTCCTCCCAGTATCAATGACAATCCGGTCTTGAGCATATGCCTGCCTCTGGTTCCCAGAGTCCCCACATATACCCCCGTCATGAACACGGTAAAAATCACTGAGAGCACTGCCATTGTCTGTTGTCTGGAAGCACCCAGATTCAGCATGGCACCCTTGTTGTGAAATTTTCTGATTATAATCTTCCCATGCAGGGCAGGTCTTAACTCCCCATCAGGGTGATTTCTCTCTATCGCATACTTGATAAGACTATCCGCCCCACATAACAGGGCGGCTATCGCTGTATAAATATTCTTCATATCCATCCCATACCTTTTATATATAACTATTCAGAACCACATTCGCAAAACCGCTGCTTCACAGCTCTTTTTTTGCTCATGTGGTTACTTCGCCATATAAATTGTGCCAAATATGTTTGCAAGCAACCATATTCGTCTCAATTTACATGGCTCTGGATAGTTACATTATACAGCGAATTTTCTTATCTGCCAATTACGGAGTTACATTTTGTGTTGTACCTGCCGTAGTATTTGCAGCGCCTTGTGTCTCACCAGCAGCTTCTGTCATACCTTCCGTCTGGTCTGCCTGCTGGCGGAGCTTCAAAGGAATACTGCGATAGAACTGCTCCATATCTTCATCAATTCTGAAATTCTTGGACTGTAACAGTGCAATATATTCAGACACTACCTGACCTAATCTGCTATCGGGGTTAGCCTCGGCAAACTTCTGGTAATATTCCAGTGAACGCTGATCTACTTCATCTGCATTCTCACCCTGATAATAATTATCTATGCCATTTTCCCTGTCATAGCCTCCTGAAATAGCATTCAGTGCAATCTCTTCATAGAGCTTATATGCAGCCTGTGTTGTAACGTTATCAGGATATTTCTCTAAATGCTGCTCAAAAAGCAATGCTCTCTCCAGCATCTCTGACAAGGTCATACCAATCACCTTACGATTTTCTTCTGTAGACATGACCATAGACGGTGTCTCTGCTTCCAGCTTCATCAAATCCATAAAGGCAATCATATCTTCAGGCATATACTGTCTGCTGTCTTCCAGCTGTGTGAAATCAATATCTCTTACATCATTTCCAAAGCTCAGCAATCCCCCAAGATAACGGTTCGTATCTTCATTGGATGCATTGGGCAGATTTGTATTGATATAATCCATGATCTCCATTGGCTGTGATGCTTCTGAAAGTACTGTATCAAAATCTCTGTTGTCACCTGTCTGTGATTCTTCTGTACTGCTGCTTTCCTCTGCCTGATTCTGTTCTTCTCCGGTAAGAGGATCTTTACCCTCATTGCCTTTCTTTCCACAGGATGCCAGCATAAAGCAGCTCATGACGCATAATACTGTAATAACTACTTTCTTTTTCATATCATTGATTCCTCCCATATGTTATGCGCTTTCGGAATCTTCTTCTAACGAAGCATTCTGGCTATATTTTCAATATACTGCTTCATTTAGAAGACTCTAAGAGTACATATATTCCTTAAATAGTTTTACACATTTTGTCAGTAATATACGTCATGTTATATTTTTTCACATTAAGACCCGGCAAGGAATCGAAATACCCCCTCAATATTGAGCCGCCCATACCCCCATTCCCGGTTAGGATATGACATCCCCGCTTCTCTTACAGCTCCTCTGATCAGATAATTACGCATGGTAAAAGAATCTGCCAGAACATTATTACCATCCACAACTGCCCACTGCATGATCTGTGCCACGCCACCTGCTGTAATCGCTGCTGCCATGCTGGTTCCCGTCATGGAACCCATAATTGTTGATACATTTACCCCCGGCGCTGCTATATCCGGCTTCACATAACCGTCTCTTGCGTATCCTCTTCCGGAATTTGCGTAGAAGCTTCTATTGGCATCATTATAGGCAGTTGCCGTAATGCTCCTGTGCACGTATCCTGGTTCTGTAATAGTCGTATATGGGGTAGGTTCCAGAAAAATGACTTCCGATTCCAGAAACTGCGTAATGGGCAGCCACATATCGAAGCTTCCATTGACCACATCCACCTCAGTTCTCACACTTATTGTCCATATGCCGGGTGTCGGTCTCTCCATCCTGAAACGCACCAGCTCTGCACCCGAATTCTGTTCCACCACCAGATATTCTACAATAATCCGTGTCCTTTCAAAAATAAACGTAAATTCCTGCGGCTTGCGCAATTGTGGATTGATCCATTGGATACTTTCTCCCCCTGGGGAACGTATTGTAACTGTATAGATATAGGGGACTCCGCCCCAGAAATCCATAACAAAACCTCCCATTTCCCCACCCACACGTATTTCCACGTTCTGCGACGGCTGCTGCCTGGTCAGTTCTCCATGATAGTGATGCGCCGCATTTCCTTCATTTCCTGTGCAGGTAACAGCCGCCCTGCTCTTACGCACCATAACCAGATCCAGATATCTGGCAAATACAGAGACTCCTGCATGATCTCCCAGATTCGTGCCAACCCCCAGACAGATTACCAGGGGACTATACAGACTGACTGCAAATTTCTGTAAATACTGAATTGCCTGGATCAGGTCTGTCTCCTGATAGCATGGCACATCTTGCGGTATGAGATAATATTCCCGCAGGTACTGTTTGATTGGCTTTAGCTTAACCACTACAATGTTACAATCCGGTGCCGCTCCGACAAATCTCCTGTTATCACTTAATCTGCTGCCTGCTGCCACACTCGCTATCGCTGTTCCATGCCCGATGGTGTCCGTACTTGGAACAATCTGCAAAGGATTATCACTGGCAAGTGCTTCATCAATCTGCTCTCTGGTGTATTCTGTCCCATATTCAAATCCAGCCGGCGGCTTACCGCCCTGAATGGTCTGATCCCATATGGCTGTGATCCTGCTCTGCCCACCAGAGGTTCGAAACACTTCATTCTCGTAGCGGATTCCTGTATCTATAAAACCAATTGTGACACGTCTGCCTGTCAGTTCCAGTGGCTGCCCCTGTGACTGAAGAATGCCTGCTTCAATGAGTGACGTTGTATCAAATTCCTGCACGCCTCCTGTCGCTTCATCCATCTGCATCAGTCCATAGCATTTTGGCAGAAAAGAATAACTCAGGGAAGATAGTGTAATTGGGGGCAATTCACTGCGTTTTGCATATACAATACCTAAATCGCCCTCTACGTTATGATAGCAGATATCTGTAGGTGTCTCGTACGGACGCTGCTCTGTTATCTTAAAATCTACTATGATATCCGCATAGTCATTGGATAATATCATTTCTTGACAAGTCACGGCAGTCTCCTCTATAAACCATTATTCTTATTATTCTATCCAGGAAGTTCTATTTGGGTTCCTAACTAAACAAACTGGGATTGGAGAAAGGGACGAAGTGTACCGCTTCCGCAAATGCACCACAGGCACTTGTGGAAGCGGTACACTTCTGTATCTTGCAATAACAGTTTCACATAATAGTAAGTTCTAATATGAAAGTTACTCGATTATATTTGAGGTGTGGATAAAGGTTTGTTTATAGAGGCATACGGTTTCGTATCTATTGAGGAGTTCGGTTTTTGGTTCTTCTTCACATTTGACAGTCACAATACCTATTTTTTCTTTTCTTGTATCTGGTTGTCTTGGTGGCTTGGCTGGTTTAGGTTTTATGGGCAAGTCGTACAGCATGGAGCAGGCTTTTCGTATATCGAGTTTCCAGTATAGGATTCCTGTGAGAATGACTCCAAATATGGCTGCTATAAAGTTTATTCTTCCTGCCATCAAATATCCGTTTATGCTCATGACGCACCTCCTTTCCATTTGCAGGAGGCGAGCATCTGCTGTGCGCCTTTTAATACCTGCTCCAGCTCCTGTATCTCTTCCATGAGGACTTGACCTGCTCCTGTTTTCATATTCTCTGTCTGCTGACTGATTTCCTTCAGCAGCTCCTCCATTTCTTGCGGCGGCACACCGTCTTCTTGCAGATATCCTGCATATTCCAGTGTTTTGGTCACAATCTCACGATACAGGCGCAATGTCACCAGATCCCTGTCCGGTGCTTCATCATTCCATTCCTTCAGCCACCGCAGATTATTCCAGTATTCCCCATACATTCCCTGGTCTGTTCCACTAATCTGGGCGGGAACTATGCGTTGATAGAAATTACCGATTTCCACATAAGTGCTTGCCCTTTTCCACTCCTGTTCTTTCTCAGGATTGCCTGCAAAACCTGCCTTTGCGCTCTCAAACCATGCAACTGCGCCAGCCTGTCTCTTCTCTTCATGCTCATAATAATACCAGTAACTGCTGCCAATCCGGTAACACAGTCCTGCATATCCGTCCGGGTTCTGCATTTTATACCGTTCCAGATATTTATCAACACTGATAGACAACTGCAAAAGTACTTTTTCCTCCTGCTCGTCCAGCACACCATCCTGTGTAAATAATGTCAACAGCTGGTCATACGCCTCTTCGCCTGCACAATCTGTCTGAATCGCCTTTTGATAAAAAGCAATACTGTCCTGCTTATTGGGACTTCGCCTGCCAGCCTCCAGATTATAGGCATACTCATCCCTCTGCATATGGTCTGCCGCTGCATAACTGACTCCTGATGCGCCCAAAAGCATGACTGTCATTCCTCCTGCTGCCAGTAAAATCCGCAGATTACGGCGATATCTGCGGATACTGTCCAGATCCAGATCCCGGTAATGCTCCAGTGCATATCTGACCTCCTGCACTGACTGATACCGACTCTTCGGGTCCTTGGAGGTACACTTTGCAATGATTCCCTCCAGTCCTGTGGAAAGCCTTGGATTCCAGTGTGTGATCGGGTACATCTCGTAGGGTGGCTCGGATGGATTATGCCCAGTCACCAGGCGATACATCGTCGCCCCCAGTGAATAGATATCCGTTCTCTCATCCGTCTGTCCCATTCCACCAAACTGCTCCGGCGCCGCATACCCCTGTGTGCCAAGGCAAGTCGTATCTTCAACATGTCTCTCTTTAAATTCTCTGGCAGTGCCAAAATCAATCAAAACCACACTGCCATCTGATCGGAGCATAATATTAGAAGGCTTCATATCCCTGTAAATAATAGCCGGCTTTCTTGTGTGCAGATACTGTAATACGTCACATAGCTGAATTGCCCAGTCCACCACCTTTTCCTGTGGCTGCACACCCTCTTCCTGCATGATATTTTCCAGAGTAATTCCTTCTATATAATCCATGACAATCAGATAATTGTCCTGCTGGTCTATAATATCAACAATACTTGGCAGTCCCTTATGCTTTAACTTCTTCAAAAGGTTAATCTCTACCATAAGACTTTGCTTTACCAGCTCCCTGTTGCTGATGCCGTTCTTACGCACCTCCTTCACTGCCCATGGTTTATTGGCTTTTTCATTGATAGCCAGATAGACCGTGCTCATGCCGCCTCTTCCGATTTCGTTCAGTATCTTGTATTTTCCGTCTATGAGGTCTCCTACTTTAAGCATACCGCCCTCTCTTTCTTCTGCGATAATATAAACCTGCCGCCACGCCAGACACTCCAACTCCTGCTGCCGCAATACCACAGGCTGTTACGATATTTTTTCGTGATTTAACCAAGCGAATCCACGGATTAGTCGTAATTACAAAATCCGCACTTCCAGATTCCATGCTTTCTGCAAGCAGCTCATTTCCAGCTGCATCCACCGCCCGGTACAGGAATCTCTGGCCTCCGCCATATTCTTCAATTTCCAGCATCAGGGGGTTCTCTGCTGCCGCAAGCTCCATATAATCCCAGCTGTTGATTTCCTCACCTTTGTCATTGTGCAGGGACAGTCTGGCTTCTGTAAGCTTCCCGTTATCTGAGAACATGACATTCACTTTCTTCTGCGATGCATCATAGATTCCACCTGCCTCGATTCCATCCATGACAATCTGTGGCGGGGTATTATCTATGATAAAATGCAGACCGGCGTCTTTATCTTTAAGGGTGCTGCTCACTTCATTACCAGCCGCATCTTTGGAATATAAGGCAACCTGATATGTACCTTCTTTGTCAAAGTTCTCCCCAAAAAGTGTATAGTTATATACATATCCCAGCTGCTCATTCCCCTGGCGCTCTACATTGTAAAGCACCACATCCTCTGTCTTTGGATGATATACATCTGACATCACAGTTGGAATCAGTACGCCGTTTCTGGATACATACACTGCAAACTGCTCTACTTCATCTACATTCATCTCAATCATCTGCAAATCTTTCATTGCCCGTGACTGATAATATGTTCCTTCCGTGGCTTGCCTTGCAAGACTCATATCATATACAGAACCATTACGATTCAGGGAGAACCGATACGTAAGCTCTGCTTCATTTCCCGACATGTCCAGACTGTTTACATGTAAATAATAAACCTGGTCCGGCTTCTCATTTACATTATAAAGCGCATAGGAATATCCTCCATTGACCTGCTGCACCTGCGACGGTATTTCTATCTGCTCTCCCTTTCCATTTACCAGACTGATTCTGGTCTCTTCTGCATTAAAATGTTCTTCCAGCACTGTAACAACAGGCTGCACCTCTCCTGCATTGGCACTATCATTTATGACTCCCGTTATTTCTATAACAGGTGCTATTGAATCTATATAGAATTCCTGCTGTTCCAATTGTTCCGCTTCATTACCTGCCATATCCGTATATTGACAATTCCATTGATAGTGCGCATCCTCCTGAAAACAGATCCTGAGTCTGTGCGTATCGCCTTCATGCGTCCACCCAAGCATCTGATATGGCTGTGCCGTTTCTATATGAAAAGTATCCGGGGTAAAATTGTGCTCCTGTATCGTAACTACCGCAGTCCTTGCTTCCCTGTAATAATTGTCACGGTGTGGCTGTGCCCCATCATATTCTATCTCAATCACTGGCTTGGTCTGATCCATACAAAACGGCTCTGCGCTGACCGGTTCTGCCTCATTGTCCGCCAAGTCCTTACATGTGACGGTCAGTGTATATTCCCCATCCTCTGTAAAAAGCATGGTTGCCTGATGTCTGTCGCCCTCACTGCTCCACCCTGAAATTGGGATATGATAAGGTTCCCCATCTCTGGTCACTTCCCATTCCACCAGACCTGCATCAAAATTCTTCTCCGTTACGGTTATGGCAGCCATTCTGTCTGTTGTGAAGAATCTGTCTCCTACGGGTTCTTCCTGGTCAAAGGTTATCTCTATTTCGGGAGCTGTGACATCAATCTTCATAATCTGTGTCGATGTCGTCTTATTGCCCGCCCTGTCCAGTGCTGTCACTTCTATACTGGCTTCATTTCCCTCGAACTTGGCAGCATCAATCAGCTCCTCCGCCGAAAAAGATGACGATTGCCGCAGCTCGTCTTCGCTGATACCTGCCTTGGAAGTATGATACAGTTCCTTATACTCCTGTACCTGACCTGATGTAATCTGGCAGCTGACAGATTCCAGCGCCGCATAATTATCATCATCCGGCTTGTCCTGTACTGCGATATGGACGGTTATGTCTTCCTTGTAAAAGCCATTGTCATTTGCTCCGGCAGGCTCTGTGATAAGCTGCTGGTAATTCTGTCCTGATGGCGTCTGGTCATCTACTACGATTCCATTGGTCCACCCCGCCGTCTCATTGCCTGCCACGTCTTTTGCCACCACATACAGAAAGCATCTGGTAGACGGCTCAATTCTGAAGCTGCTGCCAACCTGCCCTGCACCATCTGTCCACTCTCCATATTTCTTCGCCTGTATGATCTGTATATGGTCAATCCCACTCAGCGCATCCTGTGCTGTTACCTCACCCTGTAAGGCAGTCTGGCTAAACGTATCATATATGATTCTGTCCAGCTCTCCTGTCAGGAACTCTTTTCCCTCCAGCCAGACCTGCAGCTGTTCCGGTGGTGTCGTATCAATATAAAAGGCATGCTCGTAAACATCACTCCGATTCCCCGCCGCATCCTCGATCCAGTAGCCGAACCGGTATATATCATCCGGCTTCTGTGCGAAATCAATCCTCAGCGCCTGCAGCTGTTTCTGATAACTTTCATGGGAATAGGGTTTTTTATCCTTACAATACGCCAGATATTCTTCTGTTGTCTCAAAGCCGACTGTGACAGTCTTATCTTCCTGACCAGCTGAAGAAATTAGTCTTGTATGAATGGTAATGGGTGCCTCATACTCTTCCTTTTGCACACATCCCTGTAAATAAGCCATACCGTCTATTGCAATACTTGCAGGTAATGAGCCGGCATGATACCACTCTTCTCCCTGATCATTGGTAATGATAGGCTCCATGGCTTCCGGCAGGGTCTGCTGTAAACGGATTTCTCTGCTGGCTATCTCCGATTCCAGCCCGCACATAGATATTATCTTGAAGTAATACGTGCCATTTTGGTTCACTGCCACTTCTTCCTGACTGTATGCACCTACCCCAAAGCCTGTCTCATCCATCTCCTGCCATTGCTTCTCTGCATATGGCTTCTGTCCTTTCTGTATCGCTTCCTGAACCTGATGGACGGGAACATACTGATAATACAGCTTATAGGTTATGGGATTATCCTGACGCTGCTGTATCTTATAATGCAGTGCCAGATTCGTCCAGTCCTCTACTCCCTGCTGTGGATTCTCCTTACTGTTCTTAGTCACCTGAAGGTCAAGCTTTGGAATCCTGTTATCCACCACCAGCTGTATATACTGCTTATGCTGGTTGGCAAGATGATACTCTTCGCTGATGTTGCCGGCGGCATCCACTGCCCGCAGCCCGATTCCCTGATAGGTACCATTCTTTAGCGTCAGCCTGCATTCCTGCACCTTTGCATTGGTGTTGTCTTTTGCCAAAGGAAAAGCATGCCACGTCCGTCCCGCATCTGTGGTATATTCTACAAGCGCAATGCCACTCATCGTATCTTCATATGCTACCTTAATCTCATAATATTCGCCCATATACCATACATCATCCGTAGAAGTCTCCTGATAACGCTTCCTGCCATTATCCTCTACTGCAGTCAACTGTGGCTTCTTCTGGTCGATTCCCATGGAAAAGTCAGGCATCACGCCAACGTCTTTTGTTGATGCATTCCTGTCCTTATGTGTCATCCACAAAACATGCTCTGTCACCGGTTGATCTGCCGTATACAGGATTTTCTCTTTTTTACTGACTACATTGCCACTGCTCTGTTCCTGACAGTGCAATGTATCATAGTATTTTGCACCAGTATCTGTAAGTGATATGGTCACTGGTGCCTTTAACCAGGAATTATGCTGCTTTAGATACTCCTGCCATTGTGTCAGTGTATAGACCTGTTCCCTGCCATCCCCACTGTAATGAATACTATAATCCTCTTCTCTGATGCTGCTGTTCTTTACCTGAATCTGAACTTCACCACTCTCCACATCATAAGTAGGACTTTTCACCGCCTTGATTCCAATAGAAGTCTCACCCACGCCGGTTATCGTGTAGGGAATCCCGGATGTGTTGTCTTCTTTCTGCAATGGCTTTTTCTCCACAGATGCAACTGCCGGATCAGAAGTTCGAAGCTCATATTGTATCTGTGACAGTTCTTCCTCATCCATAACCTGTGTATCCTTTAATATCCCCTTATGCATCAGGATAAAAGGCATCTGATAATCCTGATTCCATGCCTTGCGATATTCCAGTTCCACGCTGGACTGCTCCGGCTTGATGTAAGCATTAGCTGCCTGCAATGTCAATTGACAGCTCTGCTTTGGCGGCAGTTCATAGGGACAGTCTGTTCCGTTATACAGCACTGCCATTTCCAGACGATACTGCTCACCCTTATGCAGTTTGGTGAAATAGCGCCAGCCTATTGGCAATACCGCATGATACGTCTTTTCTCCCGTCTCCTTGTTCCAGCCAAAAGGCAGTGTGTACTCTTTGACTGCACCGCTGCTCTCATGAATGATACGGTACTGCAATTTCAGTTTATCATCCTTCTGTAATAAATCCTCGTAATATGCACCCTCTTCCTGACTGATCTGTGCATGTAGTGCAAGCTCTCCATGAATCGGTATCGTCTTACTGGTCTGCCACTCCCGCTCCTCATCCAGTCTGAGCGTAATATCAGGTGTCACCTGGGCAATTACGACAGGAATAGCTACTTCCTGTGACTCTGTGAACCATTCACTCCCACCATATCTGACTCTTATCACTGCCGGAGCATCCTCTTTCGCTATACCGATGGCACGTATCTGTGTATCTGTTAATCGTAGTTTATCAGACGCATCATTCATGACTTCCAAATGCTCAGTATAAAGCACATTCTCTATCTGTAAATGGCTGGCAACATATTCAGCTACATCCAATGTATCACCATATCGCAGTGTAAGCTTCTCCCGAACATCCTGTAGCTCCTGGGAAAGCTTCTCTACCTCGACTTGAAATTGCTGCTTTATTTCACGCTCCTGCCATTCTTCTGTTTCCTCATCCCATATACATCCATACATAACAGTTATTATTGAATATTCTCCTGGACTGCTTACATGAAAAGGAAATTTCTGTTCTACATTTCCATCTTCTGTAAAAATATAACGCTCTGTCTGTGCTTCATCCTGACCGTCTACCCAAATCTCCACCTGTAATTCCTGATTGTCATTGACTTCTTCCCTGTAAAAGCCTTCCAGAAAAATCTGATACTGTGCTTGATATGTTATGCTATTTTGTTCTGATTGATATTGCCGATCTATCAGAGTCAGTTCAATTCTCTCATCCCCACCAAGAACATAGCGAGGCGGCTCTGGTCGCGCTGGTTCCTCATTGGAGTCATCTTCTGTCGAATCATCTGCTCCTGAGTCATTTGTATCGGAGTCGTTTTTCTCAAACTCATTTTCATCTGTAATGTCTTCTTTTAAATCATCTCCATCTGAATCGTCCTTTGTAGAATCTCCTTGATCTGAGTCATCTTCCTGCAAACCGTCCTCACCTGAAATCTCCTGATCCAATCGGTTCGATTCATCTAAATAATGTGGAAGATTCCCCTCTTCCACCGCTGTTACCTTCATCGGTATACATCCTGCCAAAAGTGTGGCTGCCGTCAGTATACACATAATTCTTCGTATTGTTTCTTTTTGTTCTCTTTTCATTCCTCATAATCCTATACTTTTTCTTGATCGCCGCGAGATCTGACTGTGCTAACCAAAATATTCTATTTTTTCAGGAATTACAATAGCTTTTACGAAGTGTTTATGTTTTAATGAAGGTTATTTTATATGTTTCATAGTTATCAGGGAATTTAATATATGTTCGTAAATAACAGACACCAAAAAGGGATACCGCATCTGTCATCTGCAGTATCCCTCTACTCGAACTGTTCTATTAATAATATCATGTTATCTTGTGTAACCTACCTTAAAGCTTGTATAGTACTCTTCTAACAGTTCCTTTAATGTCATCAATGCCTTCATAATGTTTACCTCCTTTAGTGGTTGGATGTTATTTCCTTTTGTTGATTTTAATATAGCATATTGTTTTTACTATGTGAAATATATATAATAAATATATAACTATACCTTATAGGTATCACAAAGGCAAAAGACATAGAAAGGGAAGATACTATGGAACTCAGACATATTCGCTATTTTCTGGCTGTTGCTTCAGAAATGAATTTCACCAGAGCAGCCCAGAAGCTGTGTATTGCCCAGCCACCTCTAAGCCGTCAGATTCAGGAGCTGGAAGAGGAACTGGGGGTAAAGCTTTTTGAGCGCCGTCCCCATGCCCTGCGTCTGACAGAAGAGGGCATGATTTTCAAGGAATATGCAACGCAGGTCATTAACCTGGTGAACAAATCCACAGAGGATATCAGAGAACGCAATCACGGTCTACAGGGTACTCTCTACCTCGCTTCGGTAGAAGGACATGCACCACGTCTGTATGCCCAATGGATTGCGGCTTTTCACAAGAAAAATCCCCATGTCCAGTACAGTCTGTGGAATGGGAATTCGGATGATGTCGTGCATCGTGTCATGAATGGGCTGTGTGATCTGGCTATTATTATAGAACCACACAACGCAGAAGGTGTAGAATCTCTTCCTGTCTATCAGGAGCCATGGGTTGCCATGATTCCCGCATCGAATCCCCTGAGTCAGAATCCATCACCTACCATTCGTGCCTGTGAATTACTGCCCTACGAGCTGTTTATTCCCTCCAGAACTTCCCGACTTGAAGAGATCAGCAAATGGTTTGGTCCGGATGCCAAGCCCATTGTCCGTGGACGTATCGCCCATCTGCTCAGTGCCTATGAACTGACCAGACTTGGTGTTGGAATTACGATTTATCCTGCATCGGCAGGGGATATTGCCAATCTGACTGACGTCTGCATCAAAGAAATCGTAGAACCCTCCAATACTGCCTCCTATATCCTCATCTGGAATAAGTACCGCCAGCTTTCTCACGTAGCAGAAGAGTTTCTCAACTTCATTAAAGAGCAGTAACTATTCAACCCACATTTCCAAAATCGCGTCTACGATGCTTTACTTTTGTTCATGTAGTTACATTTGCATGGCTTTGAATAGTTACAAAAAACATCGAACCTGCTTAATGGTTCGATGTCTTGTATATTGTACTCTGTATTTTGCTGACTGATATGTAACCATCCATAAGGGCACTGATATCTGTACCCGCTGGCGCTTCAGTAATGGGAATGCCTGCAAGAGTCAGGCGTCTGCAATCCTCTGATATCTCTTCTGCATCATAGTGATCCAGAAAATACTGCGTTTTGGCAGGAACTGCATCCCACTGAATACCTTTATAATCTTCCAGGCTACAGCCTGGGAAATTCACATTCCATATCTCATGGGATGTAATGTCTTTAGTCAGAAGTTCTCTGGTCACCTCGCTCCAGTGCGCCTGCGTCACTGCATAATCTTCTTCCATATCCACGGAAAAGGCAATGGCTCTGATGCCTTTGCTGATTGCTTCCCAGGTAGCGCCTACTGTTCCTGAATAAGCGATCTCATATCCTACATTATATCCCTTATTAATACCGGAAAAGACAATATCCGGTAATTGGTCTTTCATCAGATATTCCACTGCAACCTTCACACAGTCAGCCGGTGTACCACTCAGACTGTAGGCTTCCACACCTTCTACAGGAAAGTCTGCACGCTTTCTCAGCTGTAATTCTCCCCTGACCGTGATTCTCTGTGACATGGCGCTGCACTGTGCATCCGGTGCAACAACCCATACCTCACCGAATTCTTTCGCCAGGGCAGCCAGTCTGATAATCCCTGCTGCCTCAATACCATCATCATTTACTACCAAAATCCTCATACTGATTCCTATGCCTTTCCGCTGTTATACCTCATAGAAATTCTGAGGCTCTGGTTTCTGCGGTTCTTGTGCCTTTTGCTCCGGCTCTGCCTTCGTCTCTTCTTCCTTCTCTATCGCCTTTGGATGTACAGACTCTGTTCTGATCTGAATAAGAGGACCGCCGGTTCCGTTGATATAATCACCTGTAATCGTTACTTCTCCAATATTGTCATCCTTGGGAATCTCATACATAATATCCAGCATGAATTCTTCTATAATGGCACGAAGCGCTCTGGCTCCGGTGTCTCTCTCCATTGCTTTCTCGGCAATAGCTTCCAGTGCACTGTCTTCAAAGTTAAGCTTCACCTCATCCAGAGCCAACAGCTTCTGATACTGCTTTAAAATAGCATTCTTAGGCTCTTTTAAAATCTTGATATAGCTTTCCTTAGTCAGGCTGTCCATTGGACAAATAATTGGCAGACGGCCAACAAATTCAGGAATCATACCAAACTTCTTAATATCCTCTACCGTAACTTTCTTCAAAATATCCTTCTCTTCGTCCATGCTGTCTTTTAACTGGGCATTGAAACCGATCGAGGTCTGTTTGCTCAGTCTCTGCTTGATGATCTCTTCCAGATCCGAGAAAGCACCACCACAGATAAAAAGAATATTTCTGGTATTAATAGTCGTCAAAGGCACCATGGCATTCTTACTGTTCGCACCTACGGGTACTTCCACGTCCGCACCCTCCAGAAGCTTGAGCATACCCTGCTGTACGGATTCACCACTGACATCTCTTGAAGTTGTATTCTTCTTCTTGGCAATCTTATCAATCTCATCAATAAATACAATGCCCCGCTCTGCACGGTCTACATCGTTATCAGCAGCAGCCAGCAGCTTGGAGATTACAGATTCGATATCATCACCAATATAGCCTGCCTCTGTCAAAGAAGTAGCATCTGCAATGGCAAGAGGTACATCTAATAACTTGGCAAGTGTCTTTACCAGATAAGTCTTACCACAACCGGTAGGACCCAGGAGCAAAATATTGGATTTCTCGATTTCGATATCATCCATTGTTCCTGTTGCAACTCTCTTGTAGTGATTGTATACAGCAACAGAGATTACCTTCTTGGCATAATCCTGCCCTACCACATAGTCATCCAGCTGTGCCTTGATACGATGTGGTGCAGGCAGATTCTTTACATCAAAGGCTGCATCTGCATTTTCCTTATGTTTTTTTCTCTTTAACTTCTGACGGTTTGGAATGCCACCATCGCCCTGTAAATCTGCAATATTTACAAAGCTGATATTCGGGAAGCGCTTGCTTTCCTTCTTATCATTATTCATATTACTGGTACTGTTCAAGAGTCCCTGATAATCGAACTGACTGACTGTATCCATTGTCTTGTGCATACAGTCTGAACATACGGAGATATGATTAGGCAGCTTGAACATTCTGCCTGCCTTACTCTCCGGTCTTCTACAGATGAAGCACACATCTTCATATTCTGTGTCCTTATCGTAGTCTTCCTCTGTTGTTTTCTCATCCTTTGTCTTTTCTTCGGATGTTTCATCAGACGATTCTTTGGAAGTTTCGTCCTCTTCTGATATATCTAAAATATCCAAATCATCTTTTCTATCCTGATCTGACATATATGTTACCATGCCTTTCTATTGATTTTTTGCACCCAGTGTAACACTGAATGTCTTTTCCTCATAATTGCCTGTACTCTGGCGCATTACGGTTACATCTACCGTAGAACCTGCTGCATAATATTCCAGCATTCCCTGTAGCTGGGACATGGTAGTGATTGTCTCCCCTTCAAAGGCAACAATAATATCGCCTTTTAGAATTCCCGCACTCTCAGCAGCTGAATTCTCCAATACCTGTGCTACATAGACACCCTTAGGCATATCGTACGTCGCTGATACATCGCTGGTCACATCTGTTCCTGAGATTCCAAGGAAGGAACGTTCGTTATCAGATACCTTTCTCTTCGTCTCATGCTGCATCAGTTCTTCAATTACAGGTTTTGCTGTGGTTATGGGAATTGCATAACCCATACCCTCTATCACATAATTTGCTATTTTATTCGAATTAATACCAATGACCTCTCCCTTGACATTCAGAAGCGCACCACCTGAATTACCCGGATTAATCGCTGCATCCGTCTGAATTAAATAACTGGTGTTATCATCTATTACTACCTCTCTGTTCAATGCACTGATGACACCTGTAGTAACAGATTGTCCATATCCAAGGGAATTACCAATGGCAATCGCCGGTTCTCCTACCTGTAAAGCATCAGAATCGCCCAATGTTGCAATCGCGATCTGTCCTCTGGTGCTCTCTTCAATATCATCCAGAAATACAGTGATCACAGCCAGGTCATTGCTGGAATCTGTGCCTTTTACATAAGCAAGCACCTCATGATCGTCAATAAACTGCACACTCAGTTCATCACAACCTTCAATTACATGATAATTCGTTACGATCAGCAGCTCATCATCCGTCTCACCGACAATAATGCCGGAACCGCTGGCTTCCTCCTGCGTAGTCTCACCATACCAGTCTGTACCGGAATACAGATTCGTAATGGACACAACACAAGGCATTGCTGTCTTCACCACTTCTGTCACATCAGTTACAACTGCGGTCACTGTCTGTGGCTCCATCTGTGGAATCTGTGTTACCTCGTTGGTTCCCTCTATATCAATATCTCTGGACTTTGGCTCAATTCCTGATGATTCACTGCTCTGTGAAGCACTTTCTGCTGACTGTGTCTTGCCAACACCTGCCTGCATATCTTCCATCTGTGAAGCCAGATCATCCATTTGTTCCTTGACCGAAGCAATCTTTGCCTGATTCACATCCAGTCCAGACAATTCATATACTACATACACACCAAGCCCTGCAAACAGACCAAATACAATACCGCTTACAATACTAAGCACCATTCTCTTGAATACAGGATGCTTCTTCTTTACCTTAGCCGGCTTCACCTTACCATAGTTCACAGTCTGATTTGCCGGACCGCCATACAGATTACTATACTGCTCTATCCTTGCATAAACAGGCTCTGCCTGCTGCTGTTGCCCATTCCCCTGCCGTGAATTATCCAGCTGACCATCCACCGATGCAGCTCCATCACTGTATACATTTCCATCCTGTCTGTTCTCGTTCTCTTCCATAGCTTTGTTTCCTCCTTAGAGTTCCCATACACTTTACACTTAGAATCTTCGTCAGTTCCCGAATCTAAGAGATCAAAAAATTCATTTTCCTGCGAAACGCCCATTTCAAGTAACAGAATTGTACCTGCCTTCATAATGCAACGCAGGCACAATTCGTCCCTTGCCACAACCTCACGTTTCGCAACAATCCCCTTACTCCACTGTTACGGATTTTGCCAGGTTTCTTGGCTTATCTACATCGCAGCCTTTTCCTACTGCTACATAATATCCAAACAGCTGAAGTGGAATAATCGCCAGTGAATTTGCAAAATATGCATTGGTCTTTGGAATATAGATTACATAATCTGCTGCTTTCTCAATCTCTGTATTACCTTCTGTTGTAACTGCCAGTACGAAAGCACCTCTCGCCTTAACCTCAACCATATTGCTCAGTGTCTTCTGGAAAAGAGCATCCTGTGTGGCAACTGCTGCTACCAGTGTTCCCTCTTCAATCAGGGAAATTGTACCATGCTTCAACTCACCTGCTGCATATGCTTCCGAATGAATATAGGAAATCTCCTTTAATTTCAGAGAGCCTTCCATGGAAATCGCATAATCAATACCTCTTCCAATGAAGAATACATCCTTCGCTCCCACATAACGGTTGGCAAATCTCTGGATTCTCTCTTTATTAGATAAAAGCATCTCAATCTGTGCAGGCAGACGTTTCAGATCTTCCAGAAGTTCCTGGAAAGTTGTCTCATCCAGCTTGCCTCTTACTTTGGCAAACTTCATAGCCAGCAGATATAATGCAATCAACTGTGCACTGTATGCCTTGGTTGTTGCTACTGCGATCTCAGGACCTGCCCATGTATACATGACATTGTCAGCTTCTCTGGCAATGGAACTTCCTACTACATTTACAATACCCAGTACCTTATGTCCCAGCTTCTGAGACTCACGAAGCGCTGCCAGTGTATCCGCAGTTTCTCCGGACTGACTGATAACGATGACCATAGTACCTTCTTCCAGAATCGGATTACGATAACGGAACTCACTTGCAACATCCACTTCTACCGGGATTCTTGCCAGACCTTCTATCACATACTTGGCTGTCACACCTGTATGATATGCAGAACCACAGGCAACGATAAAAATCTTACGGATTGCCTTGATCTCTTCATCTGACATATTCAACTCATCAATGACAATATCTCCATCTTTAATTCTTGGCATTAATGTATCTGTTACAGTCTTTGGCTGTTCGTACATTTCCTTTAACATGAAGTGCTCATAGCCGCCTTTTTCTGCTGCATCAGCATCCCACTCAATCGTAACAGGCTCTTTGGTGATCTCTTCTTCATCAATTGTATAGAACTGCATACCATCTGCACGAAGACGTACAATCTCCTGATTCTCGATAAAGTATACTTTTCTAGTATATTTGAGAATCGCCGGTACATCAGATGCAATGAAACAGCCATCTTCGTTCTGGCCAACGATCAAAGGACTGTCTTTACGTACTGCAAATATCTCATCCGGATGTTCCGTAAACATAATACCCAGTGCATAAGAGCCTTGTACTCTGTGCATAACTTTAAGAATCGCCTCTAATGGGTTGCCCTTATAGTAATAATCAATCAGATGTGCCACTACTTCTGTATCTGTATCAGAGACAAAATGATATCCCTTAGACTCCAGCTTGGCTTTCAGTGGCAGATAATTCTCTATAATACCGTTATGTACAACGGCAATCGTTCCCTGTTCATTATAGTGAGGATGGGAATTCACATCACTTGGTGCGCCATGAGTTGCCCATCTTGTATGTCCGATACCAACTGTTCCGGGCATAGTTGCTCCCGCATGTGTCAGTTCTTCCAGTACCTTCAATCTTCCTACAGCCTTGGTGATCTGAATCTTCTCGCCATTAAAGACAGCCATACCCGCTGAGTCATAGCCTCTGTATTCCAGCTTCGCCAGACCTTCCAGAATGACAGGCGCTGCCTGCTGCTTACCAATATATCCAACAATTCCACACATAGTTTACTTTCCTCCTGTTATCTATTGCTGTTTCCAATAATTCCTGTTGCTAGTACATTTCATGATCATGCCCTGCCCCAGTGATTTATAATGTATTCCCATCTGATATCCTATATACTTAAAGCCACTCTGTACAATCAGATATGGAATCTGCTTTCTCATGCCAGCCTCTGCCAGATGTCTGGCGGTCTTCTTTACCAACTGTACTCCCTCACTCTTAGAGGACACTCCTGCGAATACTTCAGGGTGTTCTGCCTGTGATACACCAAGATCAAAATTTCTTCTAAACTGCTGCATACAGCTGTAATTATGGGAATGATAGACCTGTGCCTGCGCCTGATATGCAATGCAATAGCCTGCCTCCACAGCATGTCCCGCATATATCATATCTTCATTAAAGATCGCCCTTTTCTCAAATCCACCCAGCATATCGAAGATATTACGGTTATATGCTGCGCATACATTCGAGCAGAAAAAGGTCTTAATTCCAAGCTCGGCAATGTCGTCCTTTGATTTTATACGTGATTCTTCCGGGTAATTAAAGCTTCTGGTGTATTTCTCTATCTCCCTGCAGTCAGGAAGCGGAAGCTGTCTTGCATAGGCGGCAGCGACCTTGGGCTGCTGCAGTGCCTCTACCAGATGCCCGATCAGCGCTGTATCCGCCGGGATCGCATCCTGTGTCATACAGACGAAGATATCTGCATTAGAATATGCTGTTGCACGGTTTCTGGTCCTGCCATGGTCGAATTCCTTGCCTGAGATATGGTGCACTTCTATATTGTTGTATTTTTCAAGAAAGCCGGTGCCATAGAAGCGCTCGTCGAAATATTTCTCCTCTGTGTTCATGAGAATCAGCTTCTGTATGGGATAGTCCTGCTTCTCTATCATCTCGATCAGCTGCAGCACTCCCTTGGGAGGCTTATAGGTCAATACAATCACGTCTACTGTATGCTGCATGATATCTCTCCTTAAATCCGAAAAAGGGAGTCGTATAAGCGACTCCTTTATTCTTTACTTTATTGCCCCGAATAGTATACCCCTGTATCGCTTGCAATCTTGCTGCTACAGGTCTTTACTGTACTCGATGGCTCATAATCCTGCTCATCAAAGAACATCTGGTGAAGCAGTTTTACATTGTATTCCAAATCCTGTGGAATAACAACGCTCATCTTACGTACACGTCCTGTCTGTACACTTCCATCAAATGGGAAGGACGCAGTCTCACCAATGGTATAGCCTGTAATACCACCCAGAAGCTCAATGATCTCTGACAGATCAAGAGATGTTGCAATCTTCGGGAATACTGCATTTGCAATGTTGTTCAGAGTAGCAGGATTCAATGTCATTGCCTTCTTGGCTACCTTCTCAATAACAGTACGCTGTCTCTGTGTACGGGCAAAATCATTACCCACATAACGGATACGGCAGTAAGCTGTTGCCTGCAGACCATTCAGCTTCTGAAGACCTGCTGTAGTTACCGGAATATAATCAACACCTTCTGTTGCCACATAGTTCGGTTCACCCTTTGCATTGAGTGTACCATCCTGCTTACCTACCATACTGATCTGATAGCTGTTCAGGTGTGGAATCTCATTCTCCTGCACATCAATCTCGATACCGCCGACTGCATCAATTACATCAATCAGTCCATCAAAACCAATGGTTACAAAATCAGTAATATTCATATCCAGATTCATATTCAGCATGGCAATCGCCTGTTTCGGGCCGCCCTTTGCATAAGCAGAGTTTGCCTTATTATAGGTATCTGTACTTAAATTCAGATACGTATCACGAAGTATTGATATCATCTTGACTTCCTTCGTATCCTGATTAATGGAAGCAATGATGATCGTATCCGTTCTGGTACTCTTATCCAGCTCTCCATCACGGGAGTCCACACCGAAAAGTGCAATATTACGATAGCCCTTCATGGCACCGGTCTCCGTTGCTTCCTTGACCTGTTCATTAATCTCTACATCCTGGTCATCAATGGTAACAATCTGAATCTGGCGCGCCTTCATTACTCCCCAGAATACAACTAACAGAATCAGCAGGACAAAAATCTCTATAATAAACAAAACAATCTTCCTGCGCTTCTTCTTGGCAGCTTTCTGCGGGTTCACCGGCTTATGGTTTTTCTTTGGCTTGCCCTTGGAAGATGCCGGTCTTCTGTTACCGGCTGATGTACTGTGCTGTGACCTTCCCATCTCGTTCTCCGTCATTCTGCGTGTACCCTGACCAGCCTCTGAACGATATCCTGTCTGGGACTGGGTGGTACGGCGGGTTGTGCCCTGTGTCCCTGCCTGAGAAGGCCTGCGGGTACCCGGCTGTGCTGTTGTCTGCGGCGTTCTGCGGCTTCCTGACGGTGCTCCTGTCTGGGCAGAACGATGTGCAGAACCATTTGGTGCAGACTGAGAACTTCTGCGGGTCGTACCTGTAGTGCCAGTCTGGGCAGTGCGGCGGGGTGCTCCTGTATTGGATGACTGACGATGTGCTGTATTGGATGACACCCTTCTGCCATCCCCCTGTGCTGAGCCCTGTCTGCTGGCAGGTCTTCGGTTGCTATCCTGATAACGATTATCTTCCATTCCGTATTTTCTCCTAATATGCGTTCTTATTTACAAATCCTTTGAAAAAGGTCAGAAACAGGATTTTCATGTCAAATCCCATTGTCCAATTCTCAATATAGTACAAATCATATTCAATACGTTTACGAATCGAGGTATCTCCTCTGTATCCATTTACCTGTGCCCATCCGGTCAGTCCCGGACGAACCTGATGTTTTATCATATATCTTGGTATTTCTTCCTTGAACTTCTCTACCCAGAGAGGTCTCTCAGGTCTTGGACCGATCAGACTCATGTCTCCCTTTAGTACATTAAAAAATTGCGGCATCTCGTCAATACTGGTCTTGCGCAGTATTCTGCCGATAGGAGTGACTCTTGGATCGTTCTTGGTCGTCCAGCCCTTCTTCTCTTCCTCTTCCTTCTGCACTTCCATGGTACGGAACTTGTACATCTGGAATGGTCTGTTATGAAGCCCCACTCTCTCCTGCTTATAGATAAGAGGTCCTCTGCTGGTCAGCTTGATTCCAATGGCAGCGATCAGCATCAATGGGGAAAAGAGAATAATTGCCACAATTGCCCCAAACACATCCACAATACGCTTCATCAGCATATTTGCAGTATTGGTCAAAGGGACACGTCGTATATTAATGACTGCCAGTCCTCCCAGATCTTCCAGATACGGGCTGCTGGGAATGACTCTGTTATAATCGGGAATGAACTTGGTATGCACACCGGATTTCTCACATATATTAACAATATCCTCCAGCCTGTCATAATCCTCCAGAGCCAGGGTAATACCAATCTCATCCATGTTGTTATCCGCAAGTATGGCAGAAAGCTGGTCAATCTCACCTATTACTTCCACACCTTTATATTTGGTTCCCTTAGGAATCCTGTCATCCAGAATGCCGCATACCACATAACCCCATTCCGGATTTTCTCTGATTTTATCAATATACTCCTCTCCTGCACGGGAATATCCCACCAGTAGAATATGCTTGATATTATATCCTTTTTTTCTAATATAGCGCAGCGCAAAACGTACGCACTTACGCATGAATATCTCCAGAACAATATTAATTCCAAAGAATACTGCAATCATACCTCTGGAGAAGTCCGGCAGCTTCACCGCATAGAGAAGCACCATGATGGCAAAAAGCCCCACGGTATTGGCCTTGATGATATTAAAAACCTCATACTTGGTCTTCGCCGTTCTCTTGGGTGTATACATGTCAAAGACATTATACAGGATCAGATACCCAGGTATTACAACAAACAATACCGAGAAGTAAATCTCCCTTGCCAGGACACCGGTACCCGGCTTCATCTCCACAACAGATCCGCCAAGCCACAGAAACCACGCCAGCAGATAGGATACCGTAATGACCAGTGCATCCAGAAGTACAAGCAATCTATTAAAATATTTTTGATTGTCCTTTATCAATTATATCACCTTTTGACTCGCTTTTGCACTACTAAATCCATATTCTACATTATTTCCTGTAAAAGTACAACTTTATTTTCGAATCATGCGGATTATATTGCACCATAACGCACATTGAATCCGTATATATGCCATGAGCCTTGATGGGGCAAAATGCACCTTCTGGCTGCGTCCTTTGGCACTTGCAGACAGCTTAAAGCCTTCTGCCACACCGGCTGCGTATTCCCTGCCCATTCCTTTTCGTATGAAGAAAAGCCATTTGACCAGATAGCCCACCAGCAGAAACGGCAGGTTTATAAGAATCTGCAATAATGGCATATTCTTATAAACCAGATAGATACTGTTCCTGGCTGCCAGTTTTGTCTTGAACGCATTATATCTTGAACCGGAGGTTGCACTTCCTGCATGATACACGATCGCTGCCGGAGCAAAACGGTTCTGATACCCACATAACTGCGCACGATATCCTACATCAATATCCTCCAGATAAGCGAAATGGTTCACATCAAATAATCCCACTCTCTCAAAATATTCTCTTCTGTAGATTGCTGCACCACCACAGGCTGCAAAAATACAATCCTCTTTCTCATACAATGCCGGAGCTTTGCCTTTTCCTCTGGCAAAAGCCCATCCAAGTGCACAGTAGTAATCGCCTGCATCATCCAGCTTCGTCATATCATGAAGCGATATCAGCTTGGCGCTGACAGAGAAAATCCGGGCATCCTTTTCTATTGCCTTTTCCAGCTCATGGATGAATGACTTGCCGGCCCTTGTATCATTATTTAGTAATATTACATAAGGTGTTGTACTTGCCTGTATTCCCTGATTCACAGCTTCACTGAATCCGGTATTTGTTTCATTGCAGATCAGCTTCACCTGTGGAAATTTCTCCTGCACAAGCTCCCTGCTGCCATCCGTGGAAGCATTGTCCACCATAATGACCTCAAACTGCGTCTGCGTTCCTGCATACAGGCTGTCCAGACAGTCTTCGATATAACGGATTCCATTGTAATTAGGAATCACCACGGTCGATTTCACCATATCGGCTCCTCCCATCAGATCTTGCGTACCGCCTCCGGATCCAGCAGAAGCCTTGCTCCTTTTGCCTGTAATTTATGACTGAGCTTCTTGTTGAGCCGCTCCAGCTGCTCCGGTGTCAGCTCCCTGATCCACTGTGGAAGCGGAGCCGATGTATGCGCTGTAAAAGTACATTCGTACGGATGCCCTGTCACTTCCTCATATACGTCAAAATATGCCTTATTGACCTCAAGATTACGAATATCCAGATAGGCCACATTCTGATACAGGTCCATACGGTTCATATAGCCCGCATAGACTCTTGGCTGGCCTCTGTAGCATCCACTGGCAATCTTGCCCGCATGTACAACGAAGCCTCCCACTGCTGCAAGGTCTTCTCTGTGAATCAGCACATCATTGCGGTAGGCAATACGATAAAATCCCAGATGCTTATTATGTCTGATATCTGCCTTCCAGCCCATGCGGAAGGTAAAATCAGCCAGTGCCTTTCTGCCTGCCTCATATGCATACATCTTGCTCTGTGGATTATCCGCCGTTGAGCCTTCATGGCATCTCCAGTGATACAATACCTTAGGAACATGACAGATATAATCTTCTACTCTTCCAGAATTAGAATTCTCTTTTTCTTTCAGCATCAGACTGCTCACAATACGAAGCACCAGATCATAATCCTGTGCGCCGTCATACTGCTTACGAATCTGCAATTTCTGAATCCAGGCTGTCTCCACAACACATAAATGACAGATATAATTATTGGTCAGAAGCAGGTCCAGGTTAAAGTCCTGCTTAATATGGGGATCATAGAAATGATTGCCCTGTGCGTCGCATTTATCTTCATCAGAATAAAGCAGTACGGGCTTCTCTTTCCCCTCACTGACAGCTTCCGTAATCGCCCTTGCCATCTCATAAAGTGCATCCGGTGTCAATATGTCATCATGATCCACCAGTCCACAGTAATCACCTGTGGCATAGGCAATCGCCTGATTGGTATTCTCTGAGATACCACCATTCTCCTGTAGTCTGACATAATGGATTCTGGAATCCTCATACTGTGACATCACAGCAGAGACCTCCTGCGTTTCACTGCCATCTGCAAGAATCAGCTCCCAGTTGCCATAGGTCTGTGCCAGACAGCTCTCGATCAGGTCTGTCAGATGATTTCTATGCGTCTCAAAAGCCGGTACAATAAGGGAAAAGCTGATGGGCTCCAGAGTTCTGTCTTCTCTTTGACGCTTCAATTCCTCTTCTTTTGGAGTCTCATACGTATAGTCTGCATAATATCTTGCAGTCATTCGCTCCCAGGCTGCAAGGGCAGCCTCCTTGTAACCGTTCTTTTTGCTGTAATTGATTGTTTTCTTAATATTCTGTACAATTGACATTTGTTAATCCTTTTTCTCCAGGAATATTTTTCTGGTAACGAAATTGTATACCATAACAATGGCAGTCGCAACTACCTTGGCAGCCGTATAAGCCAGATTATAATTCAACAGCCTCTGCAGCCATGCCACATTACCATAAACAGGTCCTACGCATATCCAGATAATCAGCTGATTCAGTCCCAGTCCGATGATGCTTAAAATGATAAAGATCACGAACTCTGCCTTACGGTTCATATCCTCTTTTCGTTCAAACACGAATTTAAAGCTTAATATATAATTCACAATAACAGAGATTGTGAAGCCTAAAGCTGATCCAGTCATGGAAGCCAGTTCAAAGAACTGTTCTCCGGCTGTATGCAGAATAATATTCAATACAATAATGCCGATCAGATAATCAATAAAAAAGCAGACAAAGCCTACCACTCCAAATTTTAACATCTGCTCTATCAGTTTCTTCATAAGCGTAAACCTAAGCCTTTCCCATATCAAGATGGAATCGGAAAGTTAAACCTTCCGATTCCATCTGGTCTTTTCTCTTATTATGCCTCTATTCTTTAGTCTAATACAGCCTTTACTTCTGCTGTTAATGCTTCTACCTTATTCTGTGCGTCTTCCAGGCTTGTGCCCTTAACGCCCATGTAGAACTTAATCTTAGGCTCTGTTCCTGAAGGTCTTGCGCAGCACCAGGAATCGTTGGTCAGATCAAAGTAGAGAACGTTGGACTTAGGAAGTCCTGTAGGATATGTCTTACCTGTTGCAAGCTCTGTGATCACATCCTTCTCATAGTCACGTACTCTGACTACATCCAGCTCGCCGAACTTCTTAGGAGGATTGCTTCTAAGCTTGTCCATGATTGCTGCGATCTGCTTGGAACCATCAATGCCCTTTAAAGTGATGGCATACTGTGTTTCCTTATAGTAGCCATACTTCTCATAGATCTCAAGCATCATATCATATAATGTCTTACCATGCTTCTTGCACCATGCAGCTACTTCACACAGGCACATAACTGCGACAACTGCATCCTTGTCCCTTGCGTGAGTACCAGCCAGACAGCCATAGCTCTCTTCCAGACCAAATACATAGTTGTTGGAGCCTGTCTGCTCGAACAGCTTGATCTGCTCGCCGATATATTTGAATCCTGTCAGTACCTCGATTCTCTTTACACCATAAGCTTCTGTGATAGGCGCTGTCATATTAGTTGTAACGATAGTTGTTACAAGTGCAGGATTCTCAGGCATTGTACCCGTTGCAGTTCTTTCTCTTAAAATATATTCTGCAATGAGCATACCTGACATGTTACCTGTAAAGGACTTGTACTCGCCGCTTGCTGTATCTAATGCATATACACCAAGTCTGTCTGCATCAGGATCTGTAGCCAGAACGATATCTGCATTCTTCTCCTTTGCAAGCTTCAATGCATATGTAAATGCCTTAGGATCTTCAGGGTTAGGATAATCCAGAGTTGTGAACTTAGGATCAGGATTCTCCTGCTCAGGTACTACGTATACGTTCTTGAAGCCAAGCTCAGAAAGGATTCTTCTGACAGGCTTGTTACCTGTACCGCATAATGGTGTATAAACGATCTTGATATCATCTGCCACTTCCTTGATGACATCAGGATGAATGATCTGCTTTTTAAGCTCTACCATGTAAGCATCATCGATTTCTTTGCCGATTACCTGATATAAGCCTGCATTGATAGCTTCCTGCTTGTCCATGGTCTTTACTGTATGATAATCTGTTACATTCTTAACTTCAGCAATGATTTCCTTATCCTTAGGAGCTGTGATCTGTGCGCCGTCCTCCCAGTATACCTTGTAACCATTGTATTCAGGTGGATTGTGGCTTGCTGTAATGACAATACCGGAGATACAACCTAATGTTCTCAATGCAAAGGACAATTCAGGAGTAGGTCTCAGTGATTCAAATACATATGCCTTAATGCCGTTAGCAGCCATACACAGTGCAGCTTCGTCAGCAAATTCAGGAGACATGAAACGGGAATCATATGCAATTGCAATGCCCTTCTTCTGTCCGTTTGCCTTGATAATATAATTGGCAAGGCCCTGGGATGCCTTTCTGACTGTATAAATATTCATACGGTTAGTTCCTGCGCCTATGACACCTCTCAGACCGCCTGTACCAAATTCCAGTTCTTTATAGAAACGTTCTTCAATCTCTCCTTCATTGTTACGAATGGCGAGAAGTTCATCCTTCGTTGCCTGATCGAAATAATCGTCATTCAACCAGAAGTTAAATTCATCCATGTAGCTCATTTCAGTTTACCTCCATATTCTCTCATTCCAGCATGCACCTTGGCACATACCGGATTCTGGATTGTGAAAAAAATATTTTTCCAAGCCTATGATAATTAAATCAAAATTATGGTAATTTTTCAAGGAAATGTAGTAATTTAATCAAATTTAATCTATTTTTCATTGTTCAATTCTATCTCATCCGGCGTTTTTAAGGAATAATCGCTGTAATTCAATGAGAAATTCGGGTTGTAATACGGGTCTCCCCTGTCTATGACTTCCTTCCATTTTTCTCTGAAATGCGCAGCTTCTTCATTATACCGCTGTGCCTTGGCTGCATCCTCAATATCACTGCCTCTTGATGCTGACTCATAATGATACAGCTCCGCAAAAGGTGTAAATACATTCAGATAGCCCTGTTCTCTCAGACGAAGGCAGAAATCCACATCATTGAGTGCGACCTTGAAGCTCTCATCCAGACCGCCCAGTTCCTCATACAGACTCTTTCTTACCATAAGGCAGGCGCCTGTAACTGCAGATACATTCTGTGCATAGCAGAGTCTGCCCATATACCCCAGATTATCATGGTTGATCTTATAGTGGGTATGACCGGCTGTCCTGTGCGCTCCCAGTCCGATTACGATTCCTGCATGCTGTATAGTCAGGTCTCCATAATAGAGCTTGGCTCCAACAGCCCCCACATCCGGACGCTGTGCATACATCAGCATATTCTCCATCCAGTTCATCGTAATGACCTGTGTATCATTATTCAAAAGCAGCAGATACTCGCCAGCTGCGAACTTCGCTCCATAATTATTGATCTTGGAGTAATTGAAATCCCCTTCATAGGTAACGACTTTGATTCTGTCGTTGCCCTCCAGTGTCTTATAATAATCAAAAGTCTGCTGCTCACTGCTGTTATTTTCTATGATAATGATCTCATAATTGTCATACGTAGAGCGCTCCTGAATTGACTGGATACATCTGCGCAGATCATCCAGATGGTCTTTATTGGGAATCAGAATGGATATCTTGTCTTCCTTTAATATCTCATATTTGATCTCAAATATCGTTTCAAATGCCCTGGTGCTCTTAATCTCAAAATTCTTAAAGCCACAACGAGTCAGGTGATCCGCCACAGCTCCCTTGGCAGCTGCAATTGCATAGGGCTTCGCACTGATATCGCTTGCTACGCTGCCCTTATGGGATCTCCAGTAATACATAAGCTTCGGCACATGCACGATGCACTTGGCATTGGAAGTCAGACGCAGTATCATATCATGATCCTGGCTGCCGTCAAACCCGCTTCGAAACAGCTCTGTTCCTTCCAGCAATTCTCTGGAAAAGACGCTGAAATGGCAGATATAATTATTGGCACGCAGATTATCAATGGAGAAATCAGGCTTAAAATGCAGTGTGATCATATTGTCGATGCTGTCGCCCTTGAAAGTCGTTTCATCGCAGTAAATATAGTCTGCACCCTGCTCGTTGATAACCTTCACATACTCGAATAAAACTGACGGATGCAGGATATCATCATGATCGAACAGTCCAATGTATTCGCCTGTCGCCAGCTTATAACATTCATTAGTATTGCCGGCAATTCCCTCATTCTTTACAAGCTTGTGATATACAATTCTTTTGTCCTTTGCAGCATACTCCTGACAACGTGCTCCTACTTCTGTGTGCTCATCATCAGAACCATCTGCCAGACACAGCTCCCAGTTCTGATAAGTCTGATTCAGCACAGACTCTATCATCTCATTCAGGAATTGCAGTGGGGTATTATACAAAGGCACAAGAATGCTGATCTTCACCATGCGGTCAAACTTCGTATCACGCTGTCTTGCAGCCTCCTCTGGTGTCGGAAAGCTTGCTGTTCCATGGAGTTTTCTAGCCTCCTGCTCTCTTTTCTTCTGCCGAAGCTTTCTGGCAATTCCCTTAGGACCTCCCAGATTACGGAGCCTGCGATAATTGCGCAGTCCCCAGTGCATCGTCTGACGCAGAGGTTTGCTTGCTTTCCACATAGGGTTATTCTTGATTCTGTCCAACTGGAACTGCAGCGTATCTGCTTCATTCCTGGCATCTGCCAGTCTTCCTGCCAGAGAAGCACTTCTTGCCTTTTCCTGTTCGTATGCTTCCTTATAGTAAGAAGCCTCCTCCTGGGGCGTATTGTATTCTTTTTCCATGATTTTCTAATCCTCCTGCTGCCTGCATCTGTACCAATATACCTATGGTATAGGAACCCCTGGGCAGCTTCTCTTTCTCAATCAGCGCATGTATGCCACACAGTGCGATTCTCTTCGTCCGTGCATCCTGTGCAAACAGCGGCTCTACATCCTCTCTCAATTTCGGATAAAGCGACACCTGATATACTTCTCCGCTTTCCTCATGCTTTAGCAAAAGCCATCTGGTCAGTAATGCATTATCGTGTTCTCTTAACACATACCAGCCTTCTATCTCTATGGTGTCCGTCGCCACTTCCACACTGTCTATCTGCAGCATGGACTGGTTCTCACCTGTCAGCTTACGAATCCAGCGGTTCTCATGTGCTTTGGGAAGCTTCTGACTTAACTGTGGCGTTACCATGTAATCACAGGGAAAACGATATTCACAGGAGTATTCCACATCCTTCTTCCACTGTACCAGATTCGGACTGTAGAATGGGTCCTGATGAAGCAAATCCGGATGCTTCTGATAGAGCCGGTCCAGCTCCTGCGCAAGACGCTGCTTCTTTGCCAATGTATCATCCTGTCCTCTGCTCACTGATTCATGATGCAACAGCACAGCTTCATTGCACACTACCTGCAGATAACCCCGCTCATATAACCGGAAGCACAGCTCCACATCATTATAAGCTACTGCAAGCTCTTCGTCAAAGCCCTGTATCTGTCTGAACTTCTCTCTGTTCAGCAAAAGACATGCTCCCGTGACTGCTATCATATTATAATTCACCAGATTATGTCCGTGATACAGGTTGCCTTCATCCATAAGACCAGCCAGCTTATGTGCTGGACCAATTCCCATATTGGTAATGCCTGCATGCTGGATTCGGTTCCCGGACTCACCCTCAGCCTGAGGATACAAAAGCCTGGCTCCCACAGCACCGATATGGAACTGTATCGCCAGCTCCATCATCTGATTCAGCCATTTTCCCTCGATAATCTCTACATCATCATTGAGAAATAACAGATATTTTCCCTTTGCCTCTTCTGCTCCCTGATTACACATTGCTGAGAAATTAAAAGGCTGTGGGCGATACAGATAATGAAGCTGTATTCCATGCTTCTCCTGTAGCTCATTTATTTTAGAAGTTATCCACTGTCTGTTCTCTTCTGTGCTTCCATTGTCCACAATTACCAGCTCATACTGGGGATATTGTGTCTTTTCCAGTAACGTATGCAGACAGCGCAACAGCACCTGCACATTGTCCTTACTGGGAATGATGATAGATACCAGCGCTTCTTTCGTTATTTCTTTGCCATGGAACTGTCTCCACCAGTTCGTGTTGCGGATTCGTTTCCATTCCATATGCCATCCCGGCAGTTCTTCTATCCTCTCAGGGCTGCCATTGGTATAAAGCACCCTGGGAATGCGGCAGATATTCCGGCTCTGTCCAGAAGCATATACCATAAATTCATAAATACTGACACTTGTGTCTTTTTTTTGTCCTGTCTCCCAACACAGCTGCCTCCACATCCTGCGTGCCCAACCGGCTCTGACTGCGAAGATACTGCCATAATAGAAAAAGCTCCTAAGCGTATCCGGTGAATATTCCGGTTTGAACCAGGGCTGGCAGCGAAGTCCCATCACATCTCCTGAAATCTCGCTGTCTTCCTCCAGAATGCGCGTTTCAAAATAATCTTCATCCGCATACAGAATATCTGCCCCATTCCTCTGATAATATGCAAAGACTGCCTCTGTTCTGCCATCTGTGATGCCGTCATCTCTTATAAAAAGCCATAACTCACTGTCTGTATCATCTGCCTTGCCTGCAGTATCGGAAGCTGTCGTTTGACCGATACCTGTGATGCCTCCTTTTTCAAGGCACTCTATCCATGATTCCTCGCAGGACAAAAAGGGAAGCCGCACTACCTGCTTCCCTTTCTCCATGTCACATTCTGTATGCAATTCCTGCTCCTGCTTCTTCAGCCATTGCAGATATGGTCTTCGCTGCTCTTCACACAAAGCTTCGTAAGATTTCTCTTCCATGATTTCCGTCCTTATGTCCTGTTTTCCATTCTGAGACTCAACTCATTACTCGATTACCAGCTGCTTCTTGGCACTTCGATACATTCTCTGTCTGGAACAGCTGTCTTTTGCCGTCAGCCACAGATCATACGTGCCTGATGGCAGAGAGCCCTCATAAATCCAACAGCAGAAGCCAGTCATTTCCACGTTGATCTCATCCGGCAGAATTGCCGCCACATCCTTACGATACCGCTTCATAATCGGCATTTCCCATACTTTGCCCTTTTCATTTACCAGCAGCAGCTTCATCTTATATCTCGCATTGTCCGCGCCTGGTATGTAAGCCCAGCCTTTGATCAGATAATATTCCTTACCCTGATTACCGGCACGCAGGAATTTCTCTTTGCCACAATCCTCTACCACGATCATGATTGCCTGATTAACACGCTTCATATTCGGCAGGGAACTGCCTTCTTTTACCTCATCACGATAACCGGTAAGATCTGCAAATTCATAGCCCTCCAGCCAGCGTATCTCATACTCTGGTGCGCCTGTATTACGGATTGTTCCATTATACGGGTCCTGGGCATAGAGTCTTGGATGTCTCCTGTACAGAACATCCTTCTCCTCCATGAGACGCTTGAATTTACCCTCATCCTGCATATCATCACCACGGCTGAGTGATTCATGATGATACAGCACAACATCATTACGCTGTACGTTACATAAGCCTTTTTCACACAGTCGGAAGCATAAGTCTACATCATTATAGGCAACTCTGAGTCCTTCGTAGAGCCCGCCCAATGCCCTATATACCTTAGTCCGTATCAGAAGGCATGCCGCTGTCACACCGATCATATCGTAGACCAGCTTATTTCTGCCATAATAATAGGACTGCGTATCATCCAGTCCCTTGAGCTTATGCCCCGGTCCTGATATGGTATTGGTCACACCTGCATGCTGGATCAGCGTAGAATTCGGATACAGAAGCTTCGCCCCTACTGCTCCTACATGGCGAAGAGAAGCCTGTCCTACCATTCTATCCAGCCAGTCCGCACAGTCTGCCAGTACTTCCATGTCGTCATTTAACAGCAGCAGATACTCTCCACCGGCTTTTTTCGCGCCGAGATTACACATCACAGAGAAGTTGAAATCCATCGGTTCATACAGATAAGTGAAAGCACATTCTTCCTGGAAATTCTGTAATGCCATACGAGCCTGTGCTGAACTGCCATTATCTACTACAATAATTTCATAATTGGGATACGTAGTATGCTCATATACCGAACGGATACACTGCTTCAATATCTCCACATTATCCTTGGATGGAATAATGATGCTGACCAAGGGTGAGTCCTGCACTTCATAAACAGGATAAGAGATTCCTGTCTGATCATTTACGACCATCCGTCCCTGCAAGCCCCGTCTCTCCATCGCCAGCTCACGTATGAAATCATACTCAGTTCCCACGCCGATCAAATCAAGCGTACTCATAACCTGTGCTTCCACAGTATCTCTATCTGTACCTTTCCAGAATTTATGGAAAAGAATCTTCTCTATGTGTCCGGCTCTCCTGCCCTGCTCTGTGACTTTCAGCACAAAATCATAGATATTGAGTCTGTAATCATCCATACCGAGCCATTTCAGCTCTGCAAAAGCCGTTCTTCTGACAGCAAACACATTGCCAAAATACAGGTACGAGAACAGCGTATCCGGCGACCACATGGGCTTCACCCAGGGAGCCATGCGATGCTTGAGTTCATTATCCGGCTCGGCATCTTCTCCCTCCGGTAAATACCAGATATCCTCGTCTCCATATACCACATTGATATCCTGATGGCTGTCAAAATACTCTATGACCTCACGAAACGCATGAGGCGAAATCTTACCATCACCAGATACGAACAGAATAATATCTTTCTTCAGATCATCCAGCGAGAAATCTTCCCCACACTGTTCAAAATAAACTACTGACAGTGACGGATACGATTCTTCATCCTTAGAATCCGTACGCTCTGTCTCCCGAATCCACATAAGATACGGATCTGTCTGACAATGCAGTGCATTGCGGTATTCCTCTATGCAGTCCTGATATAATTTGTCCTGTATTGCTTTCTTGATTCTGTTGATCATATCAGACTCCTTCTCAAATCAATCTTCCATCTATTATCCTAGTATAGCGTTTTTAAATTAACTAAACCATATTACTTGCCTATTTCCCCGATAGCACATGCCAAAAATCCTCAGCGTAGCCCGCTACGCCTACGTTTTTTGACATGCACTTTCTGAAAAATATTCTGCGTAAATGGTTCAGTTATTTAGAAAACGCTATACTAGTGGAAGAAACGTTTCAATCCGTTTTCCTTCGGTGTTACTACCTCAATCAATGTTGCCGTAAGGCTCTCCGGAAGCTCCACGACCTCAAGTGTCACATCCAGTCTGTCTGCACCTTCACAGGCAAAGACCAGATTCGGGTCTTCTGTGTCAAATATGACACAGTTCTCATTTGCCCAGACGCCATTTACTGTCATGTTGTCCTTTGCAAAATGCTGCTCTCCTGCTGCAATGTCTTTTACTGTAACTGCACAGCGGTAGGAGCATGGATCAATTCTGATCTGCTTTACTCCCTTAGGCACATCTACTGTGAAATGCACATCCTTTTCCTCTGTAAAGCAATCATGGATCAGTATGGAATTCTCCTGACTGAAGCCTTCCCCATAGTCATAGAAAACCTGGGACACATACTTTGCAGCCGCATATACACAATATGCTTCCATTCCCGATAGTTCATACGCCTTGAAGCCAATCAGCTCACGCATGGCGCTGACGGATGCTCTGTCACCTGTCACATAATGCTGGAAATCCTGCTCATCCTGAATCGCCTGCTGCTTCTCTTCTTCCGTTAAATGCAGGACATCCTGCATCAGAAGTTCTTCACAGGCTTTTCTGCCCTCTCCACCCAGCAGATAATTATAAAAGGCACGGAATGCAATGTCTTTTGCCGGAACTTTTCTGTCAAAAGTCCATTCATAGTCGATGACATGCCAGGTGTCTCCATCCACCAAAATATTGGGGAAAATAAAATCAATATTGCTGACATTAGCCTCTTCGTTGTATGATAACCAATACATATATTCTTCGATTAATTTGCGAAAGCCCTCTGCATCCTGTTCATCCAGTCTCTCGTCCAGCAATTCTTCCAGTGTCTTACCCGGGCAGAATGGGAAAACGATGCTCTGTGGAGTTCTCTTACATTCATTCATCCGGATCTTCGTTCCCTCATATCGTTTGGACAGTGCTTCATACGCCTGATAGGTATGCACAATATGGGCATTGGCTTCCTTATCATTTGGCTGCTTCTCCACCAGGAATGTACCCGCCGCACTCTTGTGAATCAGGGTTCTGATTGCCCAGGCTTTCGCCCTGTCATTAGAGAACTTGGCATAGACAGTCTGCGGTTTCTTTCCGATCAACAAAAGATAGGAATTAGAGAATAAAGGAAATTCTCCTTCCTCTATTACCTGGTCAAATACCTGTTTCTCATCAAAAAGCAATACTCTGTCTCTGTCAAAATTACGAAGATTGTTAGACAGCTCGCCCTTCTTTGGCATATATTCATCAGAATAAATCGTTGTTGGGAATTTATAGTCCGGATATGGATAATAAAAGGCATACTCACTGATTCCTGTCTTGTGCAGAATCTCTTCCAGACCTCTTCTGGTAAAGGTTCTGGCAACGCCGCCTGTATGATATCCTTCAATTCCTGTAAAATAGGTTCCCAGATGATCTTCTCTACAGCCTGCCCAGTATTTCAGCCCAAATTTGTTTTCAATGGCAATAACCAGTCTGCCGCTGTCTTTTCTATGGCGGTTACAGATACTCATGAAATCCTCATAGGGTGTCTCTCCACCAATATAAGCACGTCCATATTCAAATACGCCAATCAGCAGGACATAATCATAGTCGCAGGACAGGTGTGGCTCAATGTCCTTAAAGTTACCTACCATAATGGTAATGTTATCCTGCTTCTTATTACGGTATGCATTGACCAGGCTTCTCTTCTTTGACAGGTCAATACAAGTCACACTGCCTACACGTTTCGCCAATGCACCTGTGATAGCGCCACAGCCTGAACCGATCTCCAGTACTCTATCTGTCTTCTTAAAGGGCAGCCAGTCTATGATATTGGTCCGAAAAGGTGAGAGGTGGTAGAAGAATGGCCAGCTCTTTCTCTCTTCGATGATTTTGGGGAATTCTTCTTCCTCATGCTCCATGGCAACCTGAAGCAGCTCATCTTCTATATCTCCATCGGAGTAATGGTCTTCTCCGGGATAGTATGTCATATCCAATACAACATTTCCTATTTTCTCTGTCATGGAACTCTCCTTTGCATTTGATGATTCCTGTAAAAGTTGGGGTTGGTGAGTGGGACGAATTGTGCGGACTTACTCAGCATCCTTTACGATGACTTTGGAATCCATGTCGTAGAATCCGACTGTGTTCTTGTCGGAGATAACAGTCAGGTCAAGAGCATCGTAGAGTCTGTGGTATACCTGGAAGTCGTTGCCGTCGTAGCCTGTGACACCGAAGGACAGCAGGTATTCTCCGCCTTGCAGGGACATTTTCTGAGTAAAGGTGATGTCTTTTACTGCGCCTGCTTTTACGGGTTCCAGAAAGGCTTTTTCAAACATGGTGTTGGTGCCTGTGATTTCTGTGCCTTTTACTGTCTTGATGGAAAAAGCAAAGATTGGTGCGGGCAGATCTGCCATGAAGCGCACTTTCATGTGAATCGTAAACTCCGAACCTTTGATAATGGATTTGGACTCTGTACCACGGTCATCTGTCATGTAGAACTGTTCAATGACTGCTTCCTTTGTACCATATTCCAATAACTTGGAGGTGTCCTGTTTGGCAGCCTTTTTCTGCACGGCTACCTGAATCTGTTCATCATTGAGCAGACTGCTCTCTGACTTGGACTCCGGCAATTCATACTGTCCTACCAGTACACGCTTGTAATCATCTATCATTTCTTTGGGAGAGCCTTCTCCCAGCTTAACCCCCTGATTGAGAAGCACTACTCTGTCACAATATTTTGATACGCTGCTCAGATCATGGCTTACGAAGATGATGGTCTTGCCCATCTTCTTGAACTCTTCAAATTTATGATAGCATTTTGCCTGGAAGAATACATCTCCTACAGACAATGCCTCGTCAACAATCAGAATCTCCGGGTCAATATTAATCGCTACGGAGAAAGCCAGACGCACGAACATACCGCTAGAATAGGTCTTCACCGGCTGTTTCACATAGTCACCGATATCTGCAAAATCCAGAATATCCTGCATTCTGCCCGCTATCTCCTGTTCTGTGAAACCGTTCATAGTGCCATTGAGGTAGATATTTTCAATACCTGTATATTCCATGTTAAATCCGGCTCCAAGCTCCAGTAATGCCTGGATTCTGCCGTTTACTGTAAGTGTACCTCCTGTCGGATTCAATACACCTGTTATAATCTTTAGAATCGTGGATTTACCTGAACCATTCGTGCCGATAATTCCCACACATTCTCCTTTTTTTACCTGAAAAGAAACATCGGAAAGTGCAAAATGTTCCCGGTATTTCTTCTTTTTCGTCAAACCAAGCGCCTCTACCATTCGGTCCATTGGCTTGTCATAGAGCTTATATACTTTACTGATATGGTCAACTGCTATTGCAATTTCTTCCTGTTTCTGTTCCATTCTATCCCTCACTAAATTAATGGTAATAGGTGACTATAATACATCTGCGAAATGTACTTTCAGGCGTCTGAATATCAGCGCACCGATACCAAAGAATACGGCTGTCACAATCCAGAAATACATCGTAGAATAGAAATCTTCCCAGAACCACTGATGTTCAAACATAGCACTTCTGTATCCATTTACAATATAGAAAAGAGGATTGATCTTCAATATCTGCTGTACAATTTCCGGCACGGATTCAATCTGCCACAGGATCGGGGTTGCCCACATACCAACCTGCAATGCAATATTGATAAGCTGTGTCAGATCCCTGAAGAATATGACAATCGCACAGGTAGAATAACTGACTGCCAATACGAACATAAACAGACTAAAGCTGTAATATATAATCTGAATCAGATAGATGCTAGGGCTGTATCCCATCGCAAAATACACGACCAGCATGAAACATACAAAGAAGCAGTGCGTAAATGTTGCGCCAATGATCTTAATGATAGGAATGATACTGATCTTAAATACTACCTTTTTCACCAGATAGGCATATTCCAATAACGCTGTTGTTCCATTATTAATCGCTTCTGTGAAATAGAACCAAGGCACAAGTCCTGCGGTCAGCCAGATTACATAGGGCACCTGCAAAGTGCCTGCCATCAGTTCAATCTTGCTGGACATGATGTAGTCAAATACGAACCAGTACAGAAGCACCGTAACAACAGGCTGTACAAATGCCCAGATGCGTCCAAAATAAGAACCTGCGTATCTGGTCTTAAAGTCGTTCTTAGCCAGCTTCCAGATCAGCTTCCTGGACTGCCACAGTTCTACCGGCAATGTTACCAATCTGTCATAGAAACGATAAAATACCAGCATTGCTGCCACGATAACAACACAGGCTATGATTTTTTTTACATTTTCCTCATGCGGATCAGCCAATGGATTGTGATGCACGACCAGAATCACCATCATAATCAGAGCCACCAGCGTTACCACTATGATATTTCTCGTCTTAGGATTTCTTGTCTTGGAATTTCTTGTCTTCATGTAATGCTACCTATCTCTTGAACTCTTTGATACCGCCCCACTTGGTATCCTTATCAGACAGTGTAAGCTCCATCCCTTCCGGGATTGGCCATTCTACACCGATATCAGGATCGCTCCAGAGAAGCCCACCCTCATCATTTGGATGATAGAAATCTGTGCACTTATAGCAGAATTCAGCATAATCGGATAATACCAGGAAACCATGTGCAAAATTCTTTGGAATAAAGAACTGCTTCTTGTTCTCTTCGGAAAGGAGCACGCCGAACCACTTACCATAAGTCCTGGAGCCTTCTCTTAAATCAACAGCAACATCATATACTTCGCCCTTGATCACACGAACCAGCTTGTCCTGTGGGAACTGCTTCTGGAAATGTAATCCACGCAGTACGCCTTTCTTGGAGGCTGACTGATTGTCCTGTACGAATACCTGGTCAATTCCTGCTTCCTTGAAATCGTTGTAATTATAGGTTTCCATGAAATAACCTCTGTTATCCCCGAAAACGGTAGGTGTGATAATCTTTAATCCTTCTATTTCACATGTTTCAACTGTAATCTTTCCCATGATTCTTCTCCTATTTTTATTCTCAATTTGCCCTGTCCTGCACATTCCCCTGAGTTATATTCAGACCACACTCACAAAATCGCTGCTTCGCAGCTTTCCTTTTGCTCATGTGGTTACCTCGCTATATAAATTGCGTCTGATATGCCTGTAAACACGCATATCAGCCTCAATTTGCATAGCTCTGAATATAACTCACGTTTAAGTCTACCCGTCCTTCGATACCTGCTACACTACCGCTGGAGGTATATTGCCACATATCGTAGCGTCCTTCATACTGTGGGGTCTGACGGTATTCAGCAAGCCATATTTTATATGCATCCAGATCTTCTGCATGCAGATTGTTTCTATACCAGTTACAGCTTGCATATACACCAGCCTGATAGCCCGCATTCTCGATGGTTCTACAGAAAGATTCGCACACCATGGTTCTGGTATCTGCATCCAGTCCATCCGCACGTCCATTGCCGCCTGCGCCTTCTGTATCAATAAATACCGGATAGTCCAGTGTCTCACCACCAAGCAAAGTAACTACCATACTGGCTTCTTCCACTGCTTCTACCATAGTCGTAGCCTGTGTAAAGAAATAGATACCTACCTTAACACCGGCTTTCTTTGCATTCTGCAGATTCTGCCAGAAATAAGGGTCTTCAATCAGCCAGCCTGAGCTGGAACCACGGTAGCCACAACGGATGATTGCATAATCTACGCCCTCTGCTTTCACCACATCCCAGTCAATCTCGCCATTCCATTTGGACACATCAATTCCAAGCTCTATCGGTTTGTCCTGACTATCCGTATCCAGAAGTGCTGTATACTGGCTGTCATCTCCATCTACTTCATCAGATTCTGTATCTTCTATAGAAGCATCTACCTCTGACTCAGAGCGAATCAGATAAGAAATATCCTCTATCGGCATATAGGAAACCATTGCTTTTACACGCACATCCAGAGATGGAGAAGTACAGGTGTATTCTCCTGCATCAGCCAGAGTGATCTCATATTCTCCCGGACGTACACCTGATATATAGATCATACCATCTTCATCTGTATCCTGATAGTTTCCCAGATCACCTACGGATAAGACAAAAGGATATCCTTCTACCGTCTTACCTTCAGCATCCACTACCTTGATACGTATGTCTTTTTCCACAGAGGTAGCCAACAATGTCACATCTGTATCACTCTCGGTCCGTGTTCCATCTTCCATTGCTTTCTCATATGTATTTTTTTCATGATCAAAAAACGTTTCATCCTGTAAAAAGGCTGACAAATCAGCGCCTTTTACCATGCCGTCTTCTTCCAGCGCCCCTTCAGTTTCTGTCGTCTGCTCCTGCTTGGCTGTACTGCCGGTCGATACAAAACGTTCATAATTGAACACTACAATAACAGCTGCCACAAGAACCATGCTTCCCAGCATCGCCAGTATTGTAAGTCTCTTGATTTTAGAGTCCATTCGCAACCTCTACCAGGTATTTGCCATATTCTGTCTTCATCAGTGGTTTAGCCAGTTCCAGTAACTGCTCTTTGGAAATATAACCGCACTTGAATGCAATCTCTTCAATACAGGAAATATATAATCCCTGTCTCTTCTGGAAAGCACATACGAAATCTGCTGCATCCAGAAGCGCATCATGATTACCTGTATCCAGCCATGCAAAGCCTCTTCCCATGGTCTCTACAGTCAGAGTACCTCTTCTTAAATACTCATTGTTAATGCTGGTAATCTCGATTTCTCCTCTTGCAGATGGTTTTACATTCTTGGCAATTTCCACTACATCATTGTCGTAGAAGTATAAACCAGGAACTGCATAGTTGCTCTTTGGATGCTCTGGCTTTTCCTCGATGGAAATAGCCTTACCGTTCTCATCAAATTCTACAACACCGTACTCTCTTGGGTCTCTTACATAGTAACCAAAGATTGTAGCGCCACTCTCCTTGGCAGCTACTTTACGGAGCAGCTTGGAGAAGCTCTGTCCATAGAAAATATTATCTCCCAGTACCAGTGCTACGCTGTCTGTTCCGATAAACTTCTCTCCAATGATAAAGGCATCTGCCAAGCCTCTTGGCTGTTCCTGCACTGCATACTCCATATGGAGTCCAAGCTGCTCACCAGTTCCGAATAATTCCTGGAATACCGGCAGATCTCTTGGTGTAGAGATAATCAGAATATCTCTGATTCCTGCTAACATCAGTGTTGATAATGGATAATAGATCATAGGCTTATCATATACCGGCATGATCTGTTTTGAAATAGCTTTGGTCAAAGGGTACAGTCTGGTTCCTGAACCACCTGCTAAAATAATACCTTTCATTGTTCATCCTCCCTGTTATTTGTTGCTTTTCACTCTTTTTTCAGTAACTCCGGACACGTCAAATGGGAACGCGCTGTTGTAACTAAACAACATTCACGTCCCCGTCATCCTCATGCTTTATTGATACATTTCTGCGTAATACTTCTGATAGTCACCGCTGGTTACATGTTCCATCCAGTCTTCATGGTCAAAATACCATTTGATTGTCTGTCTGATACCGTCTTTGAACATGGTCTCCGGCTCCCAGCCAATCTCCGCCTTGATCTTGTCCGGTGCAATGGCATATCTTCTGTCGTGTCCCTTACGGTCTGCCACATAAGTAATCAGATCCTTGGATACCAGCTTCTTTCTTGGGTCAGAATCCGGAAGCATTTCCTGTAAGGTCTCGATGATGATTTCGATAATCTCAATATTCTGTTTCTCATTATGCCCGCCTACATTGTAGGTCTCGAAGAGTCTTCCCTTCTCCTGTACCATATCAATAGCCTTGGCATGATCTTCCACATAGAGCCAGTCACGGACATTCTTGCCATCCCCATATACCGGAAGATTCTTGCCATGAAGTGCGTTGTTAATAATCAATGGAATCAGCTTCTCAGGGAACTGATAAGGGCCGTAGTTATTGGAACAGTTCGTAATGTTCGCCGGAAATTTGTAGGTATCCATGTATGCCTTTACCAGCATATCTGAGGATGCCTTGCTTGCTGAATATGGGCTATGAGGCGCATAAGGTGTTGTCTCATAGAAATATTCTCCATCATTCTCCAGTGAACCATATACTTCATCAGTAGAAACATGTAAGAACTTCTTGCCTTCCTTGAAAGTACCATCAGGCTGCTCCCATGCAGCCTTTGCACAGTTAAGCATAACTGCGGTTCCCAGTACATTGGTCTGTACGAATACTTCCGGGTTTCTGATACTTCTGTCTACATGGCTCTCTGCTGCGAAATGTACCACTCTGTCTATATCATTCTCTGCGAAAATCTTAGCGATTGCTTCTTTATCTGTGATATCTGCCTTAATAAAAGTATAATTGCTTCTGCTCTCAATATCCTTCAAATTCTCCAGATTACCTGCATAAGTCAGTGCATCCACATTGATGATCCTGATGTCATCCCCATACTTTTTGAACATATAGTGAATGTAATTAGAACCGATGAATCCCGCACCGCCTGTTACCAAATAAGTTTTCATTCAGAATTTTCCTCCGTAAATTTACTATATACTAACGCCCATTTTATCCCGAAAAGGAAAAAATTGCAAGCTAATAGGCAAGATAGCTTAAATTCAAGTCTACTTTACCATTGATTCCGCTGATCGTACCCTTGCTGGAATACTGCCACATATCATATCTGCCACTGTACGTAGGTGCTGCTGCATACTGTGCAAGCCATATCCTGTAATTACCCACAGAACCCATACTAAGCTTTGTTTCAAACCAAGTCTTGGAGGCATAGATACCTGCCTGATAGCCTGCGCTCTGTACGGTCTGGCAGAAGGCATTGACAACTGCGGTTCTGGTAGCCACATCTATCTTATCTGCCCTGCCTCCACTGGACTCTGTATCAATGAAGATAGGATAAGTCAGCTTATATCCCTTAGCGAGACTGACTGCCAGGGAAGCTTCCTTGACAGCCTCCACTTCATTGACTGCCTGTGAAAAGACATAGATACCGACTTTCAATCCAGCTGCGGTTGCACCCTTAATATTGCTCTGGAAGTTCTGATCTGTAATCAGTGCACCCGATGAAGAACCACGATAACCGCAACGGATAATGACATAATCTACACCGGAACTCTTTACTGCATTCCAGTCAATCTTACCATTATGTCTTGAAATATCAATACCGAACTTGGAACCATTGACAGATGTCTGAATTGCCCCATCACTGCCAAAATTGTAAGTAACACCCTGTATGATCTGTGTTCCTGTTACCGCCTTACCGCTCTTATCATAGAAGTAAGTCTTACCGTTGATAGTCTGCCATCCTGTATACGCATATTGTCCCTCAGTCTTCATATAAAATTCACTGGCTGTGAAATAATCTGCATAAACAGCTTCTCTGTAGGAGCCATCTGCGTTCTTGACATATAACTGGTTGCCATTTTTGTCTTTTAATTTAGTGTTGGTGTCATTCATAGCATCACTGTTGACCGTTACAACACAGGTTGCAGTCAGGTTCTTGCCTGATGCATCTTTTTCCTTGGTTGTGGCTGTAATCTTCGCACTACCTGCCTTTACTCCGGTAACGACGCCCTTTTCATCAACAGTAGCGACTGTCTTATCAGATGTTGTCCAAGTCACGCCACTGTCCGACTTATAATTGGTCACAGTCGCTGCCAGTGTTGTATTCTTGTTGACACCAATCCAGGCTTCCGTTCTGTCCAATGCCAATGTAAGTGCTGCTGCCGCATTGATTGTTATATCAGTCGATGCCTTGATTGTCAGCTCATTACCATCTGTGCCTTTTATTCCTGTGACCTGACCGGTAATGGTTACTTTACCAGCCTTCACACCTGTCACAGTACCATTGCTGTCTACTGTTGCAATGCTTGTGTCTGAACTGCTCCAGCTTATCGCAGGGAAACCATCTGTCTTAGTCTCTGTACCACCGTTATTCATGGTATATACAAGCTTGGAGGGCTTTACTGTCACTGTCTGGCCTACATTACATGCATCTGCCGACCTTGTAATTTCCAATGTACCGGATGAAATTGCTACTGCGTCTACTTTCACTGTACAGGTTGCAGAGCCTGTATCTATTACTTCTGGTGATGTTTCTTCTTTTTTATAGATATAACCCGTTACTTTGTCAGGATCATCCGAATCATCCTTGATTGGCTCGCATTTCTGCTGTTCCTCTGCCGATAATTCCCCATACTTTTCAACTGAAATTTTTTCTTCTGTCTTTGTAGTTGTTACAGTCTTTCTTGTGACTGTATAAGCAATGGTTGCAGTTCCCGCAGACTTTGCAGTTACCTTACCGCCATCTACTGTTGCTACATCTGTATTGGAAGATTCCCATTTTGTAGTATAAGTATACTCCTTCGTTACATTGTCTTTTTCTTCTTTGGAATCTGCAAAAGACGTTCCTGTCAGAGTCTCGCTGCTTCCCACATAGAGACTGTCTATGCTGCCCTTATTCAAGGTCACGCTCAGTCCACCAAAAAGATAAATGCCCGTTCCCAGTCTGGAGGATGTAGACGGATCCTGAATCAATGACTTATCCACAGGCAGATAGCTCTCCGTTCCACCAATCAAGGTCTTGGAAGACTCTACCCACTCTACTGTATCTGTCAGCTTTACTTCTTCTTTTGCAGCATCTGCTTTCTGCGTATCTTCTGCTGCCACATTGACCTGTGCTTCAGATTTTACTTCATCCTGCACATTGATAACTACGAATTCTACTTTGTCCTTGACCGTAACCTGTTGTGCCGTAGCCGGGAACTTATACTTATCTGTAGATGTGATGACCGCCTCGAATTTACCAGCCTTGATATTATCCGCATAGATAATACCATCCATGTCCTCATCTACCAGCACCAGCTTCTTTCCCTGGGAACTTGTCAGGGTTACTTCAAATGCAGTTCCTGTAATCAGCTGTCCTGTAGCCGCATTGGTGAATCGGATCTTCAAGTCCTTTTCAACAGATTCAAAATTTACACTGACCTGTACATTTTCTTCATCGGACGATTCTGTGGTGTATACTACGTCCTCTATCTCCATAGAACTGTCTTCTGCTGCATTCAATCTTGCATCTGCCATTGCCAGCAAGCCACTCTCGCCAACAATGCCGACCCTGCTCAGTTCTGTTCCTACAGGAACGATTGCCTGGATCTGCTCATCTATATTCTTGCTTGCAAGCACCATACTGCCCGCTACAATAGCACCAATCAGCAATACTACCCCCGTACAGACAAGGATTACATCAAACGGTGTCAGGTTATGTACAAACTCCCGAATCACTTCTGTCGTAGCCGACCAGTCAAAAGACTTTCTGCCATGAGACTTATTCTTATTATGATGGTTCTTTGGTTGATGTCCACCAGCTGCTGCATCCGTTGGTGCATAACCGGTATCATATGCATCCTCGTCCCATTCTTCCTCTTCATAGGACTCTTCTTCATAATAATCTTCATACTCATCTTCCGCATCTGTAAATGCTATCGTATTGTCATCATACGCAGACTGATCCTCATATTCTGTTTCTTCTATATATTCAACTTCCTCTGTATATTGATTTTCTTCATTATATCCAGATTCCTCAGTATAACCAGAAGCCATTGCCTGCTGCTCTGTATTTTCTACCTCAGCATCATATTCAGATGTGTATTCTACATCTTCTTCATATCCTTGAGCATACTCATCATTCCCGGCTTCATCCATGTATTCAGATTCATTCTCATAATATGCCTCATCTGAGTACTCTGCATCATCCTCATATCCTTCTTCATCCGCATATTGTGCTTCATCTGCATACTCGTAATCTTCTTCTATATAATCGCCATCTTCATAATATGCCCCTTCATCATCTTCCGGTGCATACTCCTGATCCTCGTATTCTTCCTCTTCATAATAATCATCATATTCTTTTATTCTTTTATTACCCTTGCGGGCAGGTTTTCTTTTATTCGTGCCAAATAATCCAAATGTCTTCTTTTTCTTCATGCCTTGTTCGTCCTTGGACACCCTCCTGTTCTTTATGCTATACATACCCTTTAGTATAGCAAATTACATAATTGAATACAATAAAAAACACAAATTAACCACTTATTGCCAGATTCTTCTCTAGGAATAAAACACCGCAATGCCTGCCATAATACATACAATGCCCGCTATTCTTCTCTTCGTCAGTTTCTCTTTGAAAAAGCCAAAGCTCAGAAGCGGTACTAACACATTGCCCAAGGACTCTATCACAGGTCCATTCTTATACTCCACTCCACCGTATGCCCACAGGCTGATCAACATAGAACAGACCAAAAGCCCATATCCACTGATGACCCATATGTTCAAATACTCACGAATCGGTGACTCATATGTCTTCATTGCACTTTTCTTCAACAATATCTGGGAAAAGGAAGCCACAGTAACACTAAGGAACATTGCTGCCAAATACGGATTGATCATTGTTCTGCCTCCTTATCTGTATTGACCAGTACAATACCCACCAGTACAATAGCTACTCCCACTATATTCCTTATCGTTATCCTGTCATGGAAGAACAGAACAGCCCAGATCATTGACCACAGAATTGCCATTGCACGATTGGCATATGCAACTGACAATTCAAATTTCTTGATCATTTGCTGCCATAGCAATGCATAAATTCCCAATAGTATAAATTCCAATCCGAAAAAGAGTAAAAATAACAAGTGTTCTTCTTTGTGTCCAGACGCTGCTTTTGCCATAACGCTTGATATTGTATATATAATTACTACAGCCTGTAGCTGCAATATATTTTTCCATTTCACATTTTTCATATAACCATGACCTTTCTGATCACACTATCCGTATTTTCTGTGCACATTCTTTTAACATATCGTTTTTTGCATAAAATACACTTGTACACAAACCTTGCACATGTTCATTATCTTGCCCTGTCCTCAGGCAGAATATCTTCTTCATCCAACAAATCCTGATCCCGAAGTACCTCATAATAATTATAATCCATATAAATATAGTAGCCACTTACCAGACCTTTATAAATGTAATTCTGTTCTTCCATACTTCCCTCCATGGGCTTTATAGAAGACAGTACTACATACGTACAATGCTCCTCTCTGGCGCACTGGGCAATCTCCTGCGCATCATACTCCTGCGCTTCCATGGCATCATATAATGCATTTGAGAAATTCCACTGGGTTTCCACAATATTTCTGCCATACGGAGTAAAGATATCTGCTGAATACTGTCGGATAAAAGGCAGCAGCTCAGCCGGTATCGCTGCGATTGGCTTATATTTCTCCATTTTCAGTGCATCCGCTACATCAATCACTACCTGCGGCATATGATATGCATTCACAGCTTTAAAGTGCAATGTATTTGTAAAATAAAATTTACCATTCATGCAGATGACCAATACTGTAAGAATGCATACCAGCACACGACTGATAAACTTTTTAAAATGGCTGATTACTCTCACAGCACTATAGCAAACCAAAATTCCAATTGGAATTGACCAAAATACACGATAATAGATCTCTGCATCTACTTTCATTCCAATCCATGCATAGAGTGGGCAACAAAATACCACTGTAATTGCTGTCACGAAATATACAAGCACTGTTTTAATACGCTTGTCCCTCTCTGTAATCCATAGAAAAATCAGTGCAACCAGAAACAGCAGAATTAAAAAGCGATTGTTATTATATAAAATGATATCTTCTATCAACGTAGTAAATGCCGTTTTCATATCACTAATCAGCCTTTCTTCTTTATTTCGCCATCAGATAACAGACAGCAAAAATAAAGCACGGAATACAACATGCCCCCATCTGCAGCAATATCCTGATACTATGTTTTCTCCAGGCAAGCAGCAGTGCAGCTACCCCTACCAATGTAGGAATCAGCATAAAAGCCACACTGGTTGCAAAGACCGCTGAAATGATGACTGCACAGAATAACATCCAGATTCCCCTCTGTGGATGTTCATCTGCCAGATATAAAAAGCACAGGAAAAGCGCAGGCAGTACAATTCCTGCCATAAGACCTTTCCCCTGCCAGGTTCTAGTCATGGCAAAGGTCTCCGCTGTATACAATGAAATATTTCCAAAAGCATACCAGATAGTCATGAAAATCATAAACAACGGCCTATACTCTTCTTTCTTAGGGAACAGTCTTCTGGCAATCTGCCCATATACACAATACATCAACAATAACCACACTGCACTCAGTACACTATGTGCTATCACCGCCGGGTGTATGCCACTCAGCCTCGACAGCCACGCCTGATAAACCGGTGTCGGCGACAAGGCATGACGTCCATCCAGCGGATACAGATATCCTGTGTAATTATCCCGCAGATACATGGTATCAAAGGTGTCTGTCACCACCGCCGTTGCAATATAATAGGCATCATCACCATCATAATACTCCCAAAAGACAGCCACGAACATCTGCACTGCGATAAGCAAAAATACGACAATCCAGCCGATTTTACAGGATAATGTCCAGTTTTTTATTCCTTTTATCTGCCCGGCAAACTCTCCAAGAACATTTCTGCCTCTCCATAAAGAAATGCCAAGCAATACACATATTAGAAATGTGTATACTACCACTACCAATGTAAAACTCTGTTCTAATAAAATAAAGGGAACGGCTACCACCTCAAACACAGCAAAGCTTATGAACCAACCGCAAATATAAGCCATTGCGGGAGTTCTTTGAAGCTTATTCATATGCTTGATTGGAATCATTCCCAGAATAAGAGGCACTGCCAGCACAAGGACCAGCAGAATCCCCCAATGAATTATCTGCACGATAACTTATTCTCCTTCATTACATTTCTTCTGATACTTCTTATAAAGCAGAGAAGCAATTACACCTGTTATTATACCTATCAGCATTCCACAAAGTACATCTGTGGGATAATGCGCTGCATTATATAGTCTGGAAAGGGCAATCAGTGCGGATACCACAATTGCAGGCACTCCATATTTTGCAGGCATACACATTAACATTACAGTTGCTACAGCAAATGCCGAACCCGTATGACCGGAAGGAAATGAAAAATCCGTTGGTAAAGAGCCTAATAAATGCAAATCTTCTAAAACATAGAAAGGTCTGGTCCTCTGTACATTCGGTTTGATCAACAGATTCACAATTATAAATTCCACTGCCAGGGAACCGAATGCTGTAATACCCACTTTACGGTATCTTCCCCATAACAATAATACAATTACGCCAATAATAGCCAGTATACCATGATCATTGATTCCGGATACATATGGCATAATATGATCCAGCCATTCTGTTCTCAGATTCTCCTGTATCCACAACAGGATTCCCGCTTCTGCCTGATTCAAATTCTCCATTGTACGCATCACCTTCTTCTCTTATTTCTGGCTGAAATACAAAGATAATTCCGCAGCAATATGTTCACCTAACACGATATTGCCATTATCATTTGGATGCAGGCCATCATGTAAATAATAATCACTGGATTCCTGCGTACTACAATCCATAAAGCCCTGCTTATACAGGTCAATTATATGAAAACCGAACTCTTTTGCTATTTTTCTCTGTACATCAAGATAATCATTCAATGTAGGCTGTGTCGTAATATCAGAATATGTAGCATTTGATGTTTTTCCTACGTTATACATCATGACAAAGAATATCTGTTTATCACTATAATATCTCTGTAACTGATTCATGAAAGCCCTGACTGCTCCACAATACCCCGCTGTGCTAAGCTTATCATCCGCATTGCCAAATCTCTTGCCAGCCGATGCAGACAGATAATCATTTACACCTGCAAAGACTACAATAATATCCGAATTCACATTCGTGACATTTCCAAAATCATCATTCAGAGAATAATCTTCTCCACCATAATTTCCAAACATTCTGCCTCCCTTACCATGATTCAACACATTGGCAAAGTGCAGATAAGAATTCACATAGGTCACATAGCTTACCCGGTTGCCATTCTGATCTACTGCCGCAGTTACACCTTCTGTAATGCTGTCTCCAATGAAAACAATATTGGTTCCCGCAAAATTGTATGCATTATTCGCCAGAATCTGTCTATCCATCTGATTGATTTTTGTTGTCTTATCCTTTGAGTTTGGTAGACTGAATAACAGTTCCCTTGCTTCTGCGAAATTAGCCTGCTGCTGTTTTCTGGCTTCTTTCTCTCCTTCTGTCAATCCTGCTGCTTCATTCGGGTGCTCATAAGAAGGACTCTGAGACTCAGTGGTGTTCTCTGTTTCCGTTGTTGACATTTGTTCTTCTGTCTGCTGTGTCTGCGTCTGTTGAGTCTCTGCTTCCTGCGTCTGAGTCTGTTCCTGCGAAGTCTCCGCCTCAGAGAATATCTCTTCTGCTTCCACCGTTGATGCAGGTGTCTGCTGCACTTCTTTTGTGCAAGCTGTTGTCGTAACCATACATCCAGCCAATATTAGTGCTACTATTTGTTTTTTCATTTTAAACTCCTCTAAATTCTAATCTGTCTCAAGCAATCAGCCTCTGCATAACGATTCTGAGACATATAAAAATCTGCCAGTTCCTCTCTTCTTGTATCAAACATTTCATTTCCAGACATCAGATTACCTGGGTGAAACATTAATTCCAGTTGTGCCTTTTTACGTTGCGCATAATTTCTATAAGCAGGTAATAATGCATGCACTGTCTCATATCGCATATCACAGGTATAGAAAATACCAAAGAAAACCGGTGCTGTAATTCCCTTCTTGCTTAAAATGCGTCTGGTATGTCCTTCTCCTGTTTTTAATATGAGCCATTTAATCCAGTTCACAGGCGGAATCTTATATGGCTTATCCTTGGTTAGCATAACCGGCGATAGTGGATCTACAGGAATACGTATCTCTTTTACATGGATAGCAGTTTCTTCCAGTACCTCCATCAGCACATCAAACACTATGGGAATCATATGATAATGCTGATGCGAATCCACTCCTGTAATATCATAATCACATTTATCAGTGACTGCCTTCAACTGTGCTGTAATCTCACACTTAAGCTGTTGTTTAAGTGTCTCCCTTTTCTTTCCATGCAGCAGATAATTCCATAACCATAGCTTTACAAAAGAACAGGAAAACATTCCCTGTCCATCTACCAGCAGCTCCACCTGATCTGCCCCGGCTGCTGGTCTTCCCTCCACCAGATTTATATGAAGCACTCTTCTGATCTGATGTTTTGGGTCTGCCTCGTCCAATAACTTCCTGCATTCCACAAGAGCCGGTGAATTGGGCAATACGCTGATGCTGTTCAGCACACCCTGTTTATAACAATCCAGAATCCTCTCAGACTGTTCAGGTGTCACTCCATAATCATCTGCATGGAACCATATGTGTCCTTCTTCATTATTCACGCTATTTTGATCCCTTTCTCCCCAGTACAATAAATACTGTCTTAAATAGAATTTTAATATCTAACAATAAACTCCAGTTATCAATATACTCTAAATCCAGCTTGACGATCTCTTCAAAATCCTGAATATCGCTTCTTCCACTCACCTGCCACATACCGGTCAATCCCGGTGTGATACTCATACGGCGTCTGTAATAACCGTTGTACTGTTCAAATTCATCCTCTGTCGGCGGTCTGGTTCCTACAAGGCTCATATCACCTATCAGAATATTAAAAAACTGCGGCGTTTCATCTATACTTGTCTTTCGGATAAATTTACCAACCTTCGTAATTCTTGGGTCATCTTCCATTTTGAACATCAGACCCTTGATCTCGTTCTGTGCTTCCAGCTCTTTCTTTCTCGCTTCCGCATCTGTATACATAGAGCGGAATTTCCATATTTTGAACCTTCTGCCGTTCTTACCAATTCTGGTCTGGGAGAAGAATACGGGTCCCGGTGAATCAATTTTGATTGCCAGTGCCACAAAAGGCGTAATCAGTAGCGTCAATACACAGCCTATCAAAGAACCGACGATATCCATCAATCTTTTAACCAACAGTCTTCTGGAATCCTGAGATTGAAGAGAAAAGGAAATAACTGAATATCCCGCCAGCTGCTGTACATATGTGTTTGGATTTGCCTTACTGAGCAGGTCAACACGATAATGGCATACAAGTCCCATTTCTTCAAAGCGATGTACCATTTCCCGTATTTCTGCCGGTTCCACCCCCGGCAAAGACAAGAACACTTCATCCACCATCATCTGACAGACTACATCATACACATTCTCCATAGAAGCAACAACTGGTATCCCCGCTATTTTAGCTCCTACCATATCTATATCATACACAGCTGCAGCCGTAATATCATAATCCCAGGCTTTCTCCTGCTGCAAAGTCTCCAATACATCCTTCGCTGTTATCTCTCTGGTCAGTACGAACATCTTCGTACTATTTACACTTTTACGGTAATAATCCAGCATATATCTACGGTAAACTATATGTGCTATAAATGTAATTACCGTATTAATGATCGCAAAGATCAGATATACCAGACGAGAGAACTCATATGCCTGCTGTGTCAGATATAATATCAGAACCAATCCCACAACAATAATTCCCGTATAGCGGATGGTATAATACAGCTCTCGTATATTACTTCTTTCAAAGAACCATCGATTACCATCCAAAAAAAGTGTATACATCAAGCATAAAATCAAAATATACGCTCCTATCATGGAATGATAGTCTCTGGGGTACGCTTCCTGTGCAATCAAATGAAATCTGATAAATAATGACAGATAATATGAAACTGATACACATACCATATCAATTAATAAGATACTGTATGTCTCTATCATATTGTTCTTTCTTCTTATATTCTCCATATTGCTCCCTCATATATTCATGGATACTGTACTTTTTGAATTATAACATACCTATACAGGCGTTGCAATCAACAGTATAAAAGAAAAGAATGGTCATACCAGTCTGCACTGATATAACCATTCTTATACTTTTATTTGAATTTATCCATCATTTTAAGGATTTCTTCCAGTTGTTCTTCTCTTCGTTCATTTCCCTTACAGGCTTCATTGATCAAAGATAAATAATAACCTCTCTCATCCATGAAGAATCCCGGCTTGCAATCTGTCTGTTCATAAATATGTAATAACAATTCTGCATCAGGTTTGATATCTTCCTGCTCCAGCAAACGATATTTTTTAATATTTACGCCAATGCAATTTGCCATGTTGATCTGAGAAATATCATTGTATGCCTTTCGTAATCTGACCCATCTGGTATCTTTCTGTCCGTCAATTCCAGTCCACAGCTTCAGCAGATCTCCACCGATTCCTTGTGGCACACCGCCATCCTGTTCCCACTGTTCCCATGCCCATTCACACAGTTTCATAAAACTCACAAACTGTTTTTCATCTTCTACATGTGTCAACTGTTCCAGACATGGAAGTAATTCCTGCTTAGACTCTCCCAAAATCAATGCATCTATATCATAGCCCTTCATCTGCAGCACATACAAATTGTCAAAAGAAATCTTAATCTTACCTGATTCTACCTTACTATACTGACTCTGTGTCATCTTGAACTGTTTTGCCAGATCATTCTGACGCAAATTACATTCTTTTCTGTACGCAGCAAGCCTCTTGACTATCGCTTCATAATCCATGTTGCACTATCACCATCCTCATTCGAATTGTTATGCCTATACTTTCAAATACTTCTACTCTTTTATTTTACAATAAGATGCAATAATGTCATGTGCCTATTTTTGAATATATTGTTGAAATAATAAAGTTGGGGCAAAATCATCACTTTTGTCCCAACTTTTATTTTATTTCTCTTTCAGTGTATTAATCATATCAATCATCTCTGCGGCTTCCTTCTCAGAAATACGTTCTTCGCCGGCGAAAGCTGCCATAAACTTACTCAGACTGTTCTGGAATTTGGTCTTTACAAAATCCCTGCACTCAATATGCTCCAGATCTGCGCGAGTATACTTAGCTTCAACAATACCTCTTCTTCTCACGATTACGCCTTTCTCCTCAAGGCGAATCAATAAAGTGTTAAGTGTCTGGCGTTTCCATTCCTTCCCCTTATTCTCAGTGAAGTAGTCCATGATCTCGCCTGTTTTCACCGGACGGTTGTTCGTCCACAAAAAATCCATGATCTGCTCTTCTGTCCTTGATAGTTCATACTTCATAATAAAATCCCACTCTCTGTATAATTTTTTATCCTCATTGCGTTACTTGCCCATAACGGAAATCCTTAAACTCCCATATTGAGCACATATCCAGCCCTTACGTTGCAATTATACATTTTTATTATGATTTTCTCAATACCATTTATTGCATTTTTTTGACAATTATTAGCATAATATTGATAAAGTGTTGTGTATACAGTGTACAATAATTACTATTTATTCATTGTCTTCTCTTGATAATACATCCCAGAAATAATACCTTGGACGTCTCTTCGTCTCCATATAGTTTCGCCCTACATATTCTCCAATGATTCCCAGAGCTAACAAAATCGCTCCTCCAAGCAGCCATATAGATGCCAGAATAGATGACCATCCACTTACTGTTGTTCCAAAATAATGCTCATAAAATACGTGCACAATCATGCAAAATCCCATAATCAGTGCCGCTACTCCCATCATAAACACCATTCTGATTGGTTTAATACTAAAAGACGTAATGCCATCTACTCCAAGTGTCAACATCTTAGATAATGAATACTTAGATTCTCCCTGCATACGCGGAAAGACATCGAAATGTACCACCGAAGTCTTTAGCCCAATATCAGGAATAATGCCTCTCAAGAACAAGTTCACTTCTTCATACTCAGATAATGCATCCAGCGCTTTCGCACTCATCAGTCTATAATCAGCAGAATTCTCATAAATATTGCATCCCAAGAAATGCATTAATTTATAGAAGATCGTAGCTGTTGACTTTTTAAAGAAAGAATCTGTATTTCTGGAATTTCTTACTCCAAATACAATCTCATTTCCTGCATAATATTCCTTGATAAACCGATCCATTGCTTCAATATCCTGCTGCAGATCTGCATCAATCGTAATTACAAAATCGCAATATTTTCTGGCATACATCATACCTGCCAAAATAGCATTCTGATGTCCCCTGTTATGTGCAAATCTAAGCCCTATCACTTTCTCTTCTTTCTGAAATAAGGACTGTATGATCTGCCATGTCTTATCTTTAGAACCATCATCCACGAACACAATCCTGCTTTCTTCAGATATCAACTCTTTAGATATTAGATCTTCTAATTTCTTTATCAGTGAATGTGCTGATGCCTCTAACGCTTCTTCTTCATTATAGCAGGGTACTACAATATATAGCTTTCCCTGCTTTTTGCTTCTGTCTGTTTCTTCAAATATTTCTATCTTGTCCAATTTTATATGTCCTCTCGTTGCTTTTTATCCATTCGTGTAAGACATATGAATTTCACATTGGATGTAAAATACCGTCTCCATAAACGCTTCGGATCCTGTAGCAGGCGATACAGCCACTCTAACGACATTCTCTGCATCCACCGAGGGGCACGCTTAATATAGCCAGCCAGGTAATCAAAGCCGGCTCCTACGCCAATCAGCACTCCCTGTAGTTGTCCCATATGCTGATACATCCATTCTTCCTGCTTCGGTGCGCCGAGACCTATCCATATAAAATCCGGTCTGGCTTCATTGATCTTAGCCACAATCTGTGCATCTTCCTGTGGTGTTAATACCCGAAATGGCGGTGCATACATACCCGCTATTTGAATTCCCGGGTAATCCCTCTCCAAAACCTCTTTCATAGACTGCAGAGTCTCTTCTGTTGCACCATAAAAGTAATGCCGATATCCCTTTTCCTTAGATATAGCAAACAATTCCAGCATCAGATCCGGTCCTGTCACCCTCTGTGCCTGCTTATATCCCTTTCTCCTGCTGTAACTTGATAGAGGAGCTCCATCAGGCAGTGCCATGGCGGCACCGTTCTGTATCTTACGATATTCTTCATTTTCATAAGACATCACCGTGGTGTGTACATTAGAAACACAAATGTACTTACCACGTAAATCATCCAGATGCCCGGCGATATATTTGATTGTATCCGACATATTGGTAACATTTATATTTGTCTTCAATATCTCACAATGCTGCAGCTCTTCCATTATTTATCCTTTACTCTATCTGTGATTTATAAACCAGTATGCACTATTACGTGCAGTCCAATTGATTATAGCATTATTGATATAAAGTAGTCAATTCAGGGAATCAACATATGATCGCAATAATATATGTTAAACCATTTTACTGCCCCTATCAGTGTATATTGCCGTGCTATTTCCTCTGGCAGAACATCTTCCAGATTTACGCCATCTACAACTGCCAGGACATTTTTATCTCCATAAAATGCTCCCTGATTAGATGCCTGATAAGTACATATCTGTGTCTGCAGCTGTTGTTCTGCCGATGAGAAGCATCCATATTTTTTACTATGATCAATTCCCCTGCATAGTGCTGTGGTATCCTGGTCATCTATGAAAATTACCGATTCCACATCCAGCGTATCCAGGTAATCGCATATAGTAACAGCATAATCGTTATTATGCAGACTGCCTAATACGGTTCTATTGTTTCCAACTATAATAACCATCAAAAAGGCAAGAAAGCCACAACAGAATGCCCCATGCTGATACTTATGCATTTTCTTAAAATAGAATTCACACCGATATCCACAGAGAATCAACAGCGGAATTATCATGACAATATAATACCGATATTGCATGACATCACTACCATATCGGGTATCGTATATCGTAACAATGAATAAATTCACCAGGCAAATATATGTTAACAGATTATTTAATAAGTCCTGTTTCTGTGTGAAATTCAGTTTTCTTGTTCCACTTAAAATACATGCAAGCAACACAATACAAAAAATAAATTTCACACACAGTACAATTCCCTGCATGGACATTCCTGATACATTCATTGAGGGTAATGCCCCTAATACCTGAAAAAATCCTACAACGTTTGCACAAAAGTTCTTCCAGAATTCTGCTGCCAAAGTAATATTCAGGTTATACTTGGATGTACTGGGATATAATTCCTTATACTTCATAAATCCAATCAGGAAAATTCCACCGGAATATAGCAAAAGACAACTCAACCTAATCCATTTAGGCCTCGTGAACTTATTACATATTCCTGTATACATTACTCCCATAATGATAGGGAAAATGCCACACACAATCGTATATATCCCCGTTGAAAGCGATGTACTATACAATAAAATTGTATAAGTTACAAGCGTAGCAATAAATTCCCCTCTTTCTTTCCTGTCTTTGAAATCGAATTTCATTATTTGGAATACCAAGAGAATTAATACCAATGGCACTAATGTCTTTACTGTATATTGAGATGCCTGATAGAACATCATGTTAAAATAGTCCAACATTCCTACTGCCCACGGCGTAAAGGTCAAAATCAGCACACTAAATATCCATCTGAGAGAAATGTCATTTAATTTCATAATTCTATAAATCACCCAGAAATAAAGTAAAATAAATATGCCATTTGCCAATCCCATTGCCAGGAACATATCATGTGTCACATAATAAAGCGGCACTGCAAACAAAAATGCGGAATCCAACTCCAGTGTAGTCGTATGATTCCAATCAGGTATATTCAAAGTACCATTATCAATGACTTCCATAAAGTGATAAATAGCGGAGGCAGCATCTGCATTAATCAGTGTTCTTGTGTCTCTTAAATTGTAAAATAAAAGTAAAAAAATCTGAATACATAACAAGCATCCTAAAACCCCTGCCAGTATTCTATCCAAAGTAAATTTTTCTATCACAAATTTATCCCTTTTAAAATAACATCCGGCAATTATGTCGGATGTATTGTGTTCTGTTTACTGTCCAATTACGTCTGTATACACCAATGCATATGCTGTTGAAATGTAATCTGTCGTAAACGTTACTGTAGCATCATCCGTATCTTCATCAGCAAGCATATTGATTACGCCATTTCCCAGCTGGATTAAAGTAAATCGTCTGCCTGGATACTGATATGCAGCAGGCACTGTCATAGTATACTGCATTGGGGAAGCTGTATGCTTCACAACTCCCTGCCTGTTGCTCATAGACATATTATAAGATGCCACATACTGATTATCCCCAATTACCAGAGAAAAAGCTTCCATAGCAGCTACACCCTGCTGTCTGCAATTTATAGTCAAGCTTCCTACTTCCTGCCCATAACTATTTGCCATCGTTAATTTACTGGAACAGTCAATCAACGGATAATCCTTATTATATGCAGTACTTAGTGCATCACTCGGGTAAAGATTCTTCAGTGTTCCACCTGCATCCTGCTGTGCCAGACCAATCATATAATAATTATCCAGGATGAATCGGTACGAAGTATACTGCTTCATCATAGGAACCATACTGTCTAAAGTATTGTATGGAATGTTACCGATGTCTTTACTTACCATATCCATTCCCTGAATGTTAAACTGACATTCCTCATACAGACCACCAAAAGCCGTTGCATCTTCTATATAGACATTAACAGGCATTGTAACTTGTCTCACTGTCTTCAAATTAGAAAATGCTTCCGCACCAACAGCTGTAATTCCCCTATAAAACACAATACTTGTCACTGCACTGTTATGCCATGGTCTATTACCAAGACAATCCCTGCTATAAGTTGGCACAACACCTGTTCCCATAATGTAAAGTGTATCATTCATAACCTTAGCTGTCAGATTCGTTGACTGTCCATCTGTATATGTCCACGTATTACCACCATTGGACGTCCATACCGGACCTTGTGATTCTGCATATACACTTATAGGGCAAATTGAAATACACGTAATTAGAACAGCACATAAAACTCCAATTAACTTCTTCATAAGTATCTCCTTTCCAAGGTACTCCTTATACAATATTAAATCTGTATTTATATTTTACAGTTTATTCCAGAGTTATTCAATACGTCTCTTACAGATTTTGTGTTGGCTGCCACTACGCTTTGCTTTTATCTTCTTCTGCAACGTCTCTGCATGTCTTAATAGCGCATCTAGTGTACAGAGCATTTTTATACAACTTCTAATTAACACAAAGGTATCCCCCGGAATTTAAAAAAATGATTCGTCAAATCTATTTCATTACAATATCCGCATATTTATTAGCTGTTTTATCCCACGAAAATCGCTCTACATTATGATATCCTTTAACAATAAGCTCCTGTTGCTTATTTTCATCATTCTGCAATTTCACCAATGCTTCTGCTACCTCATCTGGTTCACACGGATCTACCAGTATAGCAGCACCCCCTACAACCTCTGGTAAAGAACTAACCCCTGAACATACCACCGGAGTTCCAAGCTGCATAGCTTCAATAGGCGGAAATCCAAACCCTTCAACCAAAGAAAGAAATAGGAATATCTTAGCAGCTGCTATCATATGATGCATTTCTTCATTTGATTCAATATATTTATAGCAAATAATATTATTCCCTACATCCTGTGATAAATGATATTGAGCCACATCTGCGATTCCTATAATACGAAGCTTCAACGGTTTATCTGTTTTGGAACAATATCTTTCATAAGCCCTGATAATTCCCTCCGCATTTTTATGCGGTAAATTAGAGGTTACTGCAATCATGTAATCTTCTTTGATTCCTTGGACAGGTAACTCACTAATGCGATTATATCCATTATAAATGACTGATATTTTATCCTTTGATACTTTCACCCGTTTCAAGATGTCTTCACATGAAGCCTCCGAAATCGTGACCACTCTGTCACAGGACCGGATAGAAGCCTTTAACCTCCACATAATGTAGAAGTTTTCCAATCGATTAAAATACCCTTTATAGTGCTCATCATAGTAAAAAGGAATCATATCATGTACAACAATATATTCCTTTGTCATTTTTAATATAGGTGCATATCCACGTGGATGGATCATCTTATCAGCATGATATTTTCTGGCTGCAAATGAAACCTCAAATAATTCCCACCATATACACCTGAGTTTATTTAACGGATTATGCTCTATGCATACAAATTCTACCCCCGGTATATTGAATTCCTGTTCATTATAAGCGTTACCCAGAACTACAATTTTGCACTGTTTTATTTCACTGTCTTTGGTTCTTGCCTTCTCTTCTACAAGATTTCTTACCAGATTAAGAGCCAGATTATAAATACCAATGCTCTTACCTGCTCCACGCACTAATTTAAAACAATCTACTACTAATATCATTCTCTAGTCCTCATAATCGCATAATTTCACTACCCATATGCCATTTAATTTCTGAATTGACCCCTGGGCAGGATAATCCGGCATCTCCTTAAATTCCGTTGTTTGAGCTATTTTTTCTTTATCTCCCTCTGACAGATCTGCCATATTAAATCCAACATAATGGCGGATAAAGTTATCCCTTGCTCCTGATGTCATCAACCCATTTTCCAGGGCAACACCGGAAAGTTCACGCAATGACTCAGAATCCATAACATCAAATTCTACTACACTGGGATTTTCTTTATAATAGAAATTTCCCACGAAAGTAACATCATCGCCATTCTGATAGTCATCCTGTGCCTCTACACTTGCAATGATCCGGTTAAAATAATTATTTACCCTGCTTACCGCAATATCCATTCTTAAATATGCTTTATTTGTGACCAGATAATCAGTATAGCAGCTTATAAATACTACTACTGCTGTTACTATAACAAGACCATAACGGCTATATTCTATCCACTTTTTCAATCCTATGCCACTGTTCTGCTCCCATTCTGCCATGCAGATATCTGCCATTGCAAGTACAAGCACATAAATTAATGTATATCCATAAAACATAAGCATAGAATAATCTACTTCCGGAGCCATAAAATAAATGAATGCGACTGCCAGTGGCATAAACCCACAAAGTATTATACACAATGTCAATTCCATCCATTTACGATAAAGCCGTTTCTTCCACACCAAATATGCAAACAATGCAACCGCCAGAATACATACCAGGATATTCATAGTCTGAGATGTCTTTGTAACAAATGCAAATGGCTTCCACAAAAAGTACTCAAGGAAACGTTTATAACATCTTCCGATTAATGTTGGAACCTGTGATATTTCAATCTGTCCCATATTTCCTACCCCACCATATGACTCATTATCCAGATTGGGATATATAACATGTGACAGCAGCATATATACAACGACTGCCCCAACCAGAATCCCTACACATAGGAAACCGCTCCTGATCACTTTATCTGCTTTTTTCCCTTTTATAAGATCCACTATCATGCCGGCAAGCATTAACCCGATTGCGATACTGATATAACTCTGATAAGTTCCCAACACACATATCAGCATAATTGTGGCAGGCATCCAGCCATATTTGTACTTTCGCAGTAAATATACCGCTGCACATGTCATCATAATTGCAATTCCTGATGTATGTGCCATAAACATAAAAGTCATTGTACTGACCACACTTGGAAATGTCACCATGACCGCCGGAACCAATATTGCCCCTGTAGTGCTCTTTACCTGTACAATCTCCAGAACAAAACACGCTGCAATTGCCAAAAACACAACGAAGAGGAATCCATGTACTGCCGGAATACTATATTTTCCTCCCAATGGATGAATATACTTCAAAAACCATCTGCCCAGATAATCCCCACTTCCGGGTGCTCCTATATTATTAAGATCATCCCAGTTCGGTAATTTATGTGTAAACATATAGAAATGTGTGAGCCACCCGGTCAGCAGACCGGATATCAGGCATGTCCTCGTATGTCTTGGCATTTTACGATTCCATTTTTCCAAAATATCAAATTTCATTCACTTGTCCTCTTCTATCAATATAGCCTTTCGTCACCTGACTCCCGGTTCTCATTGTACCACAGCAATGCAGCAAGCAGCGGAATCATGCACATTGTTGGCATCGCATACCGAATGCAGGTATTCACAGGTGAAATCATACACACTAGTAAATTGGTTACCGCAGGTATTGTCATAACCGCCATCTTATATTTTCTCCACACCACTGCATATATAAAAGCGAATATAACACACCACGCATAGAAACCACAACGGTACAACATTCCAATACCCGGAGCATATTCCAGCTTACTGACCTGTTCCATCAGGAATCTGGCCCGTGCCAATCCCTCTATCTGGCTTGCATCTGACATACTTCTGGTAAACATGTATCTTTCTTCTTCATAGAACCCGAGTCCCTCTTTATACGTTCCCTCATCCGGATAATAATATCCATAGGAACATTCAAAGAATGCCTCCACATATGTTAATGGATGTTTCATAAACTGTTGAAACCATACTCTGAAGTAGCCCTTCTTTAAACCCGCAAAATAACTTCCTGTCGGATCATCTGTACTGCCTTCCTGTTTTCTCAGACAATTCTTTACCCAGTCTGCCAGATGCGGTTCGTATGCTTTCTGAAGTTCCTCATAATCAAACAACTTATCCAGTACTTCCCGTTCCTTGGGCGTAACATCTCCTGAATGCTCCTGTACATATTTCGCTGTCTGCTGAAACATAATGCAATAGGTATCTACTTTATCTTCAAGACTGATTACCCCTGCTGCCGGATATACTACCTGATTCAATAATGCCGATATTCCCAATGCCACTATTACAATCGCCGTTGTACACCATTTTTTACCTTTAGGAGACATTAAAATGATAAAAGGCGCCATAAATAACAATACAAATACACCATTATTACGGATCTGCATCACAAGAACGGCATAAATTATCATTCCGAGCATATTTCTTTTCTTTGCAAAGAACTCATCTTTAAAATACAGACACTTCGCTGCATCTACCCCAAACAGCAGAGTAAACTGCCAGTACATGGAATCTTTGATTACCGTAACATCAAATATGCTCCAGACCGTAAACAGTGCAAAATATAACAAAGTACCCCAACGCATCCAGTATGGGCTTTTTAATTTATATAATAAAATACACAGTTGTGAAACAGCCCATGCCGATAAAGCTGTCTGAATCAACGGAATCATGAACATCCCCAGGTTCGCACATCCCCATTTCTGAGAATACCACGCAATTGCACCATAGAAAAAGCTGCACAATGGAGGATGATGATTGGTAAAAATCTCTATTCCATAGAAATTACTGATCTGAGCCCCCCCATCCCATGACATACTGCAAGGGAAAAAAGCTATCAAGTACGGAAGTCTGCATAGAAAAACAAATATAAATACACTTATCATTATATGCTCATCAAATATCCACTCCGTTATCTTACCCGAAGCCTCATCGCTCTCTCTTCTAACAGCCCTGGTAAGCCACTGTGTACAAAAAGAAAGCAAAAAGTAAAAGAACCATAAATATCCCGGAAACATAATAACTGCCAAAAAAGGATATTTCAGATCTACATGGGCATTCTGTGACTTTCCAATGATCATGCAGACAGAAAAAAGTAAAGCTGTTACTGCATTCCCAAGCTTAGCCCTAATCGTTGCAGATACACAGAAATTATTCTCCCTAAGCAGTACATTTCTGTATACTACAAATAATCCAATTACCGTTATGAAAGATACTATTGTATCCCCATTAAGCGCCATGGACAGATTGCCCGTTGTTTCCACATCAGCCAATAACGCAACTGTCGAACAAATCGCCGCTATTAAACTAAATATTAGTATAGTTCTTCTTTTCCTCATATTGTATACTTCCTCTTTCAGATAAAATAGTTTCCTTTGTATTTATGGCTATCTATTCCCTAATTTAGATTTGATCCTTATATATATCTTTCCCAATCTGCTTCTTCGCCAGCTTAATTCAAACCGGCTTCCCACATTCATCCTGTGAGAGTCAATAATCTGTGGGAATGTACTTCTCTCCTCTACATCCTTTTCATATGAATTCTGCATGCCAAACTGTGAAGGATCTCTAAATCTTTTTAAATGATACTTCTTTACCATCAAAGACCATACCGCCTGATCATGTCTGTGTACTACGAAATCCGGATAATTAGGTTTTCCCTGTGTATTTTCCTGTTCCGTAATAATTCTAGGATCCTGCGCATATTCCAGATCTTCTTTCAAAAATTTCTCCACAAAAGGAGACTTCTTTAATACCACATATCCACCTATAGACTGTGGAGTGTTGGCATATTCAGGTAAATCACATCCCATAAGGACAAATGCATCCCGCTTATTATATTTGCGCTCCAGCATCTCCTTTTCCAGAGAAAAAGTCATGATATCCATCTCTTCTTTCTCCATACAATCAATAAGATACTGAATCTTATTAATGTATATGGACCCTGCATCTGTATAGATCAGATAATCTCCATCCTCCAATTCCTTATATGCTTTGTTAAGGAAATACGGTTTCCACAAGTAGAAACCATTTCCTTTCTTTGCAGCCAGAATATCCTTATTCTTCTCTCTGAATTCTGCATCCATATCTTTCGGTGTATATCCAATTACTTTATCTGCGCCCCAACGGAGTGCTGTTTCCAAATTCCACTTCTGTGCCTTGGAAAAGCTTTCATCTGCATAATTAATTGCTAAAATCATAAACTCTTCACTGTTCCTATCATATAATCCCCACAAGGATAAAAATGCAGTACATCCTCATAGTTTTCATAAATTTCATACTCAAATGTATCATCAGACTTTAGAAAAACATATACACAATCCTCTGATGTATTCTGCAGCTGTTCTTCAATAATATCTCTCTTATCAATTCCCCGTGCGAAATAAAAATTACCCATTGTCATGTCATTCCTCATTGCATAAATGGCAACCTGTATCACATCATTATGATCCACATTATGAGTGACCCATACAACATGCTTATACTCTCCGGAGGAAATAATATCATCCCATACAGAGCCAGCTAACGGACTTTGGTAAACAACCTTCTCACTATAATTCTCATGTCTTTTGTACAGCTGTCCACTTAAATCAACAACCTGTACCAAACATGCCAATATCAATACCACACAGGAGATTTCTTTTCGTTTCCATTTCATATCGCCTATGGAGGTAATCCCAAATATCATCAGAAAATAAACTACAGGCCATGCCATACGACCACAGGAGCCAAAAATCCCCCAGTATTTGTATATCGTACTGGAGTATGGTAACTGCAATAACAATTTATCATTCCAGGTAATTGTCGGTGAAGCAGCCAGGACAATCAATCCAATGCTCATTAAAACTGTCATTACCTGATAAACAGATGGTTTCCTTCTCCTGAATATATTTCTTATCATCAGTACAATGCCACATGCACACAGTAAAATAATTCCCATTCCTAAATAAGAGAATCCCTCATACTGACCTTGCGTATAAAACGGCCAATTCCATAAAGAAGTATTCTTTAAAAGAGTGGAATAACTCATGGGATTGAGAAACGCATTCAGGTTAAAGCTAAACAGTCCCAAATTATTTGTTCCCGTGTCCGCTCCACTGCTGAATCCTCCCAATAAATAAATCGTCAGAAATAATCCCACAGAAAAGCTGATACCAGGATAGAAAAATCTAATGCGTATCTTTCTCTCTTTCCATATACTGCACAGAATATATCCTAAAAGAATTGCTCCACACATTGGTACAAAATACAGATGAATAGATCCGATCAGAATCCCAAGTATTCCCCACTGCATTACAGGCCTGAAAATATCCCTGTATTCTTTTTCATGTTTCGAATAAAAATAAATCGCCAATAAGATCAGCCAGTGCGCTGCCAAAGCAGTATGATAATACATACGGAAAATCATGATCGGCGATACAATAAAGAAAACGCTTCCTGCCAAAATTACTGTCTTGGAAGAACTACGCTCACCCAAAATCTTCGCTGCATAATATCCCTGTAAAACAAAGCATAACAATCCCCAAATACCAAAATACTGAAATTGCCGGGGCAATATACTTCGGAACAGCTTAAAAAAAACAGCAAATATCGGAATTGAATCTGTATATATAACTGAGGTCTTCAACGGATATGCCAACTGGTCTGTTAATCCCAAAGGGAAATACCAGTCTGAACGTCTGAAAAACTCCCAGCCTAGATAATGCTGGGATGGGTCACCTCCTGTTAATAACCAGTCTGTATAGAGTGGATTTAATATTTTTACGCCATAGATGAGTACAAACGCAATACCGCCTAATAATGCGGCTACTATGTTTATATTAATTCTTTTCACTGTTTTCTCCCTTTTATTTTTTTATGTCTGTATTTTCCTGCTTATTCTCCTCACCTATTACACCTAATGAAAACACCACAAATCATTATCCAATAATTGTCTGTATTGGGGGTGATTCTCTCGTATGTATTCCCGCTTAAACGCTGCAAATCTGGATTCCTTTCTAAGTAATGCTTTTATTTTCCTTTTTGCCACTCTCGAATCCGGATTGTTTTGGAATTCTTCAATAGAATCATATAATTTATTCATTTCCTCTGTCAATGCTTCAAATCTCATTTCACTTTTATATACACGCATCGATGTATTTCTTAAGCTAAACACTTCCGTTACCAATTCTGCCGTTAATAATGAATTCTTATCTTTTTCATCTCTAGCAAATATATGTACATTCTCATTTTCCAGTTGAAATGATATTACCTCTTCAGGATCAGTTTTACAACAATCAATAATTCCCTCATCATATTTATTTTGATTTTTTACATTATTACAGTGTCCACATGCCCAAAACAAATTATTCCAATCGAACTTTCTATCTAAATACTTTCCATTTTTATGTGGCAATAAATGTTCCACTTGAGGATCCTGCAATTTATCCATCTCACAAATATAACACTTATTATGAAAATCCTTTTTCAATTGTTCCACTACATCATTCTTTTCATAGCTTCCACCTTTTTTCTTAGCTTCTTCCTGTAATGAAACTGGCGCAGGAAAAGATCTTACTATTTTGACCATTAAATGTCCTCCCTGCTTCTTAACGCTAACTTCAGGCGTTGATACTCCGTTGTGATATTCAGTGCAAGATAATCCGGAATTTCATCCAAGTACATTTCCAGTTCAGATATTTCCTCAAAATCATCATCTGATAACTCTTTTTTATTTACTAGAATTTTATATCTTTCGAATTTTTCTTTTAAACTGTTTGACATTGTATCTGAATCAAAATATCCTTCTACAATTCCTGCATATGGTACATTTGACAGTCCATTTGTTACTAATAAATGTTTTTCCAGATCATATATGATTGCATTTTCAATACTGTTAATAACAAATGGTGAATGCGTTGAAACAATAAACTGCACATTGGGGAAAATAGTTGTTAATAATCCTAATATTTTTTTCTGTAAAGCTAAATGCAGATGTGTTTCTATTTCATCTATCAAAACAATACCCGGTATAGAAAAATCAAATACCGTAGTAATCTGTTTTTCCATTCGGATAATAACATCTACCACAATGTCTAATACGGCTGCAAAACCGCTGGAAAGCGTATTAAAATCAAATGGTTCCCTTCCATTCATGATAATTTTGAACTTAAATGTATCTTCATCAAATTCTAGTTTTAGAAAATCATCCTCAAAAATTGTCTGTAGCAATTTTTCAAAACGTTCAAACCATGCTTTAATTTTTCCTGCCTTCTCTTCTTTCCCATTAGAAGCAGCCAACGCCTGTGTCATTTTTAAGTCAAGTAAATACTTAATAAAATCATCTCGAGGAGTTTCATCTATCGTATAATCATTTTTCAGTTCAACCTTTTCCACATGCTTGGGGACCTGAGCTCTAAAAACTCTATCCGCCTTATAATATGCTACGATAAAATGCCCTTGTTGAAATTCCTGTCGAACGTCCTCTAATGAACAGTTTAAGTCTAACATGATCCCTGCAGAAGTTTCTTCAATTTTTTTTTCAAAATATGCTATACGCTCTTTAATTTTTCGAACTTCTAAAGTATTTCCTTTTTCTTTGCTGACTATCAGATTTTTTTTATCATTTTCAAGATAGCGCATCGCATCCATCGGGTTATCCGAATTTGTAATTGAACCCAAAAAAGTAGCTATCGAATTTAGCAAACTGGTTTTACCACTTCCATTTTTCCCAGTGATAATTAAATGTTTGGCCTCCTGGTCAGATAATTTAATTTCAATATTTTCCAAGTGACGTACTTTATTGATTTTAATGTTCGAAATAAAAATTTTCTCCATGTTACTCTCCATTCTGTCCATACGCTTATCTTTCTTATGTATTATACAATACATTAACACATTATGGTTACTATTATATCAAAAATTCAAGCAACTATTCTAATTCATTCAGGTATTCAACTGCTACAATTTATCCTTCCCAATCTGCCAGGTCACGTAAATAATTTGATTTTTGCAAAAATCCGATACATATTAAAATATTGTAACTATTCAGAACCCCATTCGCAAAATCGCTGTTTCACAGCTTGTTTTTTGCTCATGTGGTTACTTCGCCATATAAATTGAGTCAAATATGCTTGTAAACAAGCATATTCTGCCTTAATTTGCATGGCTCTGAATAGTTACAAAATATTAATCAAAGGAGACTCTATAAAATGAAAACAAAAAATCAATCACATCTTTCAAATTATCTTGCCTATTGCACAGCTCAAAAAAAACTGGATTCCAAGACCATCAAATCCTATATGATAGACTTAAATCAATTTCTCTGTTTCATTGAAGATACTGATGTAAAAGAACTCTCTATTCCTATCCTTGAATCCTACATCAGTTCTCTACATGCACATTACAAGCCCAAAACCGTCAAACGCAAACTAGCGTCTACCAAAGCTTTTTTCCATTATCTTGAGTACAAAGAAATTCTTGAAAAAAATCCTTTTGACAAACTGCACATTCGTTTCCGGGAACCAATTCTTTTGCCTAAAACAATCCCTTTGCACTCTATCGAAAGCATCTTAGCAACAATCTATCATGAACACCAGACGGCTCGTACGCCATATCAGAGAAGAAACGCACTTCGTGATGTGGCTGTTATAGAATTTCTATTTGCAACAGGTATTCGCATATCCGAATTATGCAACCTGACTCCAAATGAAGTCAATCTCTATGAAGGTTCCATTCTGATCTATGGAAAAGGCAGTAAGGAAAGGCGGATACATATTGGTAACGAAGATGTATTAGACATTTTAAAAGAATATGAAAAAGAATATCACAAGGAAATTGTTTCCTGTAATCATTTTTTTGCCAGTCAATCCGGCAAACCACTTTCCGGCCAAAGTGTAAGAAGAATGATAAATAAATATACTTCTGTTGCATCCATAGAGCAACATATTACTCCTCATATGTTTCGTCATACTTTTGCAACAGCACTTTTGGAAGAAGATGTGGATATCCGTTATATTCAGGAAATGCTTGGGCACAGCTCCATCAATGTAACCGAAATATATACCCATGTTACATTATCAAAGCAAAGAGAGATTCTCACTAATAAGCACCCTAGGAAGAAGATGAGGATTGAAGGATAATTTTTAGTTATCCGTTATTTGTATAGATACAGGATAATTCTAAATTATCTAGTGAAAACATTATTGATATATAATAGTTGTCTATTATTCTGGTAATTACATTGTTAACAAAAAAGGTTAATAAAATGAGTGAGAATCTTGATGCCAAAAAAAATTGGAAAAGCTTTGAAATATTAGCAGTAAAAATCGTAAAAATACAAATCGAGGGGATTCTAGAATACGATAACTTGGAATTTCATGAGGATAGTGTTCCATTAACTCGGGATCATGGAATCGATGGACAATTACATATTACGTTAAGAGGGAATGATATTACAATTACTGTGGAAGCCAAATTACGTTCAAAAGGTCCTTTGGGTTTAAAAGAATTTGCCTCATCTATCGTTAATTATTTTATTAATTTGAGTGATATTCATTTTGTTGTAACAAATGTGGAATTTTCCGAAGATGCACAAAATATATTAAAAAGTATTCAGAAAAAACGCGAAAAATATTGTTTGAATTATATAGATGGCTCTTTGATACAGCAAAGTATTAAAAAAATTAATTACAACGATTGTAATCACGAGCAAAAAAAACAATTAGAGGAATTGGTTTCATATTTTTCAAAGCAGAATTATTCACATACACTTCCTATACAATACCAAAACTTGGAAGGAAGAGTCAGAAAAATTTTTGCGGAAAATACTTACATTTTACCACAGCATATATCTGCGGAAAAAGAAATATGCAGTCTATTGAACCGTAATAATTGTTTTTTGATAGTTGAAGGGGACAGAGGAATTGGAAAAAGCTATGTGATTGATAGAGCACTAGCAAATTATAAAGAAAATTCATCCGTTATACCAATCGACTTAAGTTCTGATTGGTCACGTCAAACATTATTATTGGAGATTACAAAGGAATTATTGCAGCTAGATTTCTCAAAATTACTGGCGTTACTTTCTGAAGGCGATAAGAAAGATTTGAATAGACAAATATTAGAAAACGCAAATACAGAGGATGATTATCTAATAGCATTAAAGCAATTACTGTTTTTTGATGTCGATGAGAAAGTTCATTATAATTATTTGATTAGAACTTTCTTTGCAAATATATTAGAAAAAACAAACATTTCAATATTATTATATTTATATAATATTAATGAAGTTTCAATACAAGTAAGTAATTTTTTTCTTAATTTTCTTCCTGCAATAGCAGATAAAATAAAGACTATTATTGAAGTGGATAACGTTCCACTTGTTCAATCTACAGAGGAATCCATAAACTTTGTACATTCACTGCGTCAATATTCGCAAGGAGGAATTTCAGCTACAACATATTGGATGCATGAATGTAAAAAAGATGAGGTCTTAGAATATATTAAAAGAAATTTGCGCTTAAGCAGTTCACAGGATATTGCTAATTATATTTGTTACAAATATGGATGCAATTTAATGGTTTTAACAGACGTTCTCGATTATATCAATCAGAATGGAATAAAAACGCAAACAGAGATTGCAAGAATGCCACTAGTTCAATACGGTACATTTTCTAATTATCTCTTGGAACAATACTATCAGAAACTATCTGATAAACAGAAAAAAGCGTTTATTTGGAGTGCTGTCATTATAGAATTATTAGATGGGCATTTGAATTATGAACTCCTTATAGAACTTGAGGGTGTACTGGATATTGATAATATAGCTAATTTACTCTTAGATACGCCTTTTTTTGAAGAAACTGGAGAGGCTATTGTTGTAAAAAATAGTACTTATAAAAATATATTAACTGCTTCTACACCTCAATTCGAAAAACTTAGAGTAATCAAATTTCTATTAAAACATAAAACAAGTTGGGATTTGCCAGAAGTACAAATGCAATATAAAGAATGTTGCTTTAAATTAATTGCTAAGAAGGAAGTTGATATATTAGAAATAAAGAACCTAATTACTACGCTTAGAGTACAAAACTTGACTAACCTCAAAAGTCATTTACTCTTTTTGTGCTATCAATATTTTGACAGCACAGAACCAGAAAGCAAAAGCACATTATTCTTTTTAGTAGAATATCTTGAAAGTATTACGGAAAAATTATTATATTGCAGAAAAGAAAATAACGAACTTTTGGAGAAAGCAAATAGTTTATGCAAAAATCAAATTGCTACAATCAACAAAACCAATAATGACACAAGTGATATTTATGAATTACAAGTAAAAATCTATTTCCTTTATTATAATCAGCAGAAAACTTTGTTTCGGTTTGACCTTGCAGAAGAGTTTATTGATAAAGGATTGCTTTTGGAACAGCATTGCCACGATAAAGAATTAGTGGGAAAAATGTATTGGTGCAAGGGATTATGCTTAAAAGAACGAGGAATAAAACCCGGTTTTTTAGATTTTATGTTAAAAGGTATTAAAAAATATCCAGATGCAATGTACCTAAAAATATGTTATCTCTCTAATTATGCATCATCAAATTTTAAAACTGATCTGAATAAATCCTATAAGGCATTGGATGTTGGCATACGGTTGGCTCAAAAAGCTCAATTTATTGATTTAGAAGTGTGGCTAAGCAATAATCAAATCATATGTAATCTGACAAAGAAAGATTTTTCAGAAGCGTGCCTAAAACAAATTATAGCCGTAAGAGAAAAGGCAGACAGATATGAATTACTCTCTGATATATCTCGAGCATATAATAATGAAGGTGTTTGGTACTTTGAAAATGGAAATGTATGCGAAGCTTTGGACTGTCTGCAGCATGCACTTAATATATTTGATGAATCAGTAACAGATCAACAGAAATTTCTTTTTAGAACAAACAAAATTGTTTTACTTTGGAAAGAAAAAAAGAATATTAAGAATGATTTAAATATATTATATGATTGGCTAAAAGATAATTATCGGATTATGGAAAGTAAATTAAATAAAACTAGCAATTTAAAAAAAGAAAACAATTACGCTGCAATTTTATCACTTTACAAAGTTTCATGCATTACGGGTCAAAACTGGTTGGTCCAAAAATTGACAGAGTGGTTTAAATATCCTGCTTTTGATTCGATTAAAAATAATCCAATAAATGCGTTTGAGCCAGGCAAAGACATAATAGACAAAGCTTTTCTTGTAAAGAATGAGATTTTTATTTTATTTTAAAATCTATAGAACATATTATCTGCCGTACACACTCTCCCTGTAGAAACTGTGTGTATGGCAGAATCTACTAGCACTTTTGGTAAATTGTATCAATTAAGCCTGCTTTAGACTCATTAGAATAAACCAGTAACTTCTCTACATAGGTATACAATTCAAAATAAATTGACCATAATTGTTCAAGCGTCAAGCTAGCATAATCGAAAGCTACTGATATATGTACAACATTTCTAGAAGCATTCCTTAGGTGCTTGTATTTCAAACCAACTTTGTCATAAGACATTATTTTAAAATTATTTTTTGTATCATAATACAAAGAATAGATACTCGTAAAAGGAATATTGGTGACAAGTGTTTTCTCCGGTTTAAATGCTGTCTTTATATTTCGTATATAATTTATAAGAGGTAAAACTTTATATTCGCTCATTAATGGAGATTCCAATAAAACTAGTAATTCTGTAAACTTAAGGTCTAGAGTGGCTGCTTCATCCTTATCGGACACCAATGATACGTCAGCTAGATGTTTCTTTTCTGAAAACACATCATATAAACTTCCGTTATAAACAACATACCCATATGCTGTATTCTTATAAATAACAGGAAGTTTTCTATCATTGGCAATTGATTCCATTGTATGGATTCGTTCTCCTTTGGTCAATACATATTCTTCTGTGGAATAAGGATTCCAAATGTTAGTGGTATTAATAATATCAAAATAATAAGCAAAAAGGTAGCTACCATCATTTGTGTTGATTTCCCATAATTTATAATCTATCACATTTTCACATATTTCCTGAATATTTAAAACCGTACAATGAATACAGTTTTGGATGATTTGTGCAATATCAAATTTAGAAGGCAATTCAGTAAGATAAGGATAAGTATCCATTGAATGCACTTTTATTGCCTGATACCAATCTATACTTTTTTTCAAAAATTGCGTTTGTTTTTTTTCTGCTTTTAATCCATATGCAAACATATGCGAATCAAAAAAATCAAATGTTTGCTCTATTTTTTTGGCAGATTGTTTTGCATTTTTACCCATATAATCAGTCAAAAATGGCTGACCACAGAAAAAGAGCAGTTTTTGCCTTAATGCTATAATATCATTGTAAGGCACAACAAAACCGTTATACCAATCCTCTAAATAGTCTTTTCCATAACCGTTGGGTGTTGCAATAACAGGAATTCCTTGATTTAATGCTTCTAATAACACTAAACCACCTGCTTCATATTTGGAGTGGGTAATCAGTACAGAACTTTTTAATAAAAGTGTACTTATACCTTCCGGTGGAAGTGTTCCCCACCATATAATTCGATGTTGTTTTTCAAAATTTACGAGTTGTGGGATGTCTTCTTTTATATCATTTCTGAACTGTTCTATTTGGCTTGGGGCACCACCTACAATCCATAAATTAGGCATTTGCTCACCTATAATCTCATAAGCCTGCACCCACGCAATAATAATTTCTTTAATTCCCTTATTTTTATGTATTCGACCAAAATATATAAAATTTTTTCGATTCCACCACAAATAATCATCTTCTTTGTTAATGTATGAAAAATAGCTCAAATATTGTTGTTCTACGATTGTACTTCCGAGTGTATTGACTCGTACTTCACCTCTAGTATTATAGGCAGGATAAAGATAATTATTGTCTACCTTTAATCCGGCTAAAATAAGATGTTCTGACGGAATAGCATACAATTCCCGCATTTCATTTATTTCGGACAGTGACGAACAGATTAAATATTTAGCGTGTGCAAATACTTTTTCTTCTTCATGGATTCGTTGCTTTGCTATATCTTCTACGGCACCAGTCTGTTCTTTTTTCTTAGCGTTAGATAAGATTGTATGTACATAAAATGTATTATATTGTTCAGCGAGCTCGTATGCCAACATACCTGATTGCCAATAACTGCTATGAAATATAAATGAACAATCACTGTATTTTGATAAAATTTCAATGATTAATTCTTTTGAGCGTGAGTGGTAGTTTTGTAAAACATCCTTGTCTATAGGTCCCCAATCCCCTAAATTGATTCTATAAAAATCAGAGAATGGTGTTATGCTTATATATTCCTCTAAATGTGGATATTTTTTTCGCGTAATATAAATGTGATATATGTTATTTTTCTGTAATTCTTGTAAAAGACTTCTTGAATAGGTGTTACCTCCTCCTATATCGCCTGCCCCCGAGGGAATAGTTGGATCACAATGTAAATCGATAATTACAACATATTTCTTCATCTATATAGAACTCCTTTTGGTGTATATTTTAGAATTATCCTGTATCTATACAAATAACGGATAACTAAAAATTATCCTTCAA